>Ga0224510_10000242_pt1 | contig 45931 bp, 34 predicted proteins | sample SF_May12_sed_USG_FD_170161 | JGI IMG/M metagenome (GOLD analysis project Ga0224510, IMG submission 170161) | Sediment microbial communities from San Francisco Bay, California, United States - SF_May12_sed_USGS_4_1 | ecosystem: Environmental > Aquatic > Marine > Sediment | place: USA: California... | reverse complement strand
GACCCTCGACTGGGGCGAAGGCAAATGGGAGCTTACCGACTTTCCCGGTTTCGAGGCCGGCAAGAACATGCTCGAAGACGAGATCGGCCGGGCGGCCGTCGAAAAGGCCCTCAAGGAACTCGACAGGTTTAACCTGCTGCTCTGGGTGGTCAGCCGAAAGGGCTTGAGCGCCTTTGAACACGAACTCCTGGAGAGAATCCGCAAGATAAAAAAACCCGTCTGGCTGGTCGTCAACTTCGTTGACGACCCCACGCTCGAAAGCCTGGCCTCGGAATACTACGGCCTTGGCTTCTCGCCGGTTTTTTTCGTCTCGGCGCTTAACAAACGAAACATCGGGGAGTTGCGCGACGCCATCGTTGAAAAATTCCAGGGGAGAAAAAAAGACAAATCACCCGCCCCGGACGACGACGAAACTGGCGACGAAGAAGACTCATCGGAAATCTCCCCCGAACTTGATCCTGACGCTAAACAAAAAACAGCCCTGGAAACCGAAACAAAACGCAAGAACCGGCCGGTGAAACTGGCCATCGTCGGCAAACCCAACGCCGGCAAGAGCACCCTGTTTAATACCTTTCTCGGCCACGAGAGATCCCTGGTCTACGACATGCCGGGCACAACCCGCGACTCCGTCCACGAACTCTTCAGCTACGAAGGCCGCGACCTGGTTCTCATCGACACCGCCGGGATTCGCCGGAAAAAACTCTCGTTTGAATCGCTCGAGGTTTTTTCGGTCGCCCGCAGCAAAAAGGCGATTACCGAGGCCGACGTTTTGATTTTACTCGTCGACGCCCGGGAGGGTTTTGATAAACAGAACAAATCTATTATTGAAATTGCCGAGGCCGAAAACAAGCCCATGCTGGTGGCCATCAACAAAACCGACCTGATCGACGAGGACCAGAGAAACCTGCTCAACATCGATCTTGAAAAACTCCGCGGTATCTTCTGGGAATTCCCCGTTTACTGGATCTCCGCCCTGTCGGCCAAAAAGTCGGGCCGGGTTCTTGCCGAGTCGATCCGTATCAGCGACATCGGCCACGAAAAGGTGCCGACCCCGGTCTTAAACGACATTCTCGAACGGCTCAACCGAAACCCGGTGGTAAGTTCAAACCGGTTGAAGTTCAACTACATCACCCAGGCCTGGCCGGCAAAAAAATTCATCATCTTTTCTAATCGCGACAGCGTACCCGACAACGTCAGGCGCTACCTCAAACACAACCTCTTGAAAGAACTTGGCTGGAAAGACATTCCCATTCAAATTGAAATCCGCAACAAGACAAAAAACAAGCCGGAATTTTTAAAATAAAGAACCTCGAAAATCTTTGCAACTTGTTGTTTTTGGTTGGCGGGCAAAGCCCGCCAACCAAAAACGTTCAAATTCAGAGTTTTTCGATATACTTTATTTTTTCCAGAAAAATTGCTTGCGACCTCAAATCCAAGCGGTGCTCGGGCAATGTGGGCAAAGCCCACTTGCCCAAAATCAGCATCCCCGTTACTCCGGGACTTCGGGGGCGACGTTTTGAAGCTTCAATACATAGACGCAGCCTAAGCTGACGAGGGTTGCCCCGATTGAAAAATAACTGACGACGTCGTAACCCACCAGCGCCCCGCCGGATTTTTGTACGATGATTCTGCCGCCGACGAAGGTCGCCAGGGCCGACCCTATCTGCTGTATCGCGGTGTTGAAGGTCATAAACGACCCCCTCATATGGGGCTTGACAACCGACGTGACCAGGGCCATCGCCGGCACCCACCTTCCCGAGATAAAAATAAAAAACATCGTCGTGATCGACAAAATCATCGCCAACGAATAATCTTTTGTCATACGACTTACCAGGTAGATCGGAACCATCGACGTGGCCGCAATGGCGTAGAACATTATTTTTTTGCCGTACCGGTCGGAAAGATACCCGAATAACTGTGAAGATAGATATGTCGCGACACCGCCCGTAAGGTACATCAGGGGCAGTTCGCCCTGGGTCATCACCGTGTTAAAGACCAGGAAGTTGCTGACGTAGGGAATCAACGAAAACCCCCCGAGCATCATCATCAGGGTCAAAAGAAACGCCGGGTAGTGATTCGGGTTGGTGAAGATATCCGAATAGGGATGCTTCTGGCTCACCCGTTCACTGATCGGCAGGGCGTAGAGCGCAAAGAACATGAGCATAAACCCGAGCGCAAAAAGTACGATAAAAGGATAGTTCCAGTTAAACCGGTTGGCGATCAACAGCGACACGGGAATGCCCAGAACGCTGGCAGCCGAAAACGCCGCCATCACGATACCCATCGCCGAGCCCCGTCTTTCGTAGGCAAACGAATCTCCGATGATCGAATACACCATCGAGTTGATCAACCCGCCAAAGGCCCCCGTAATGATCCGCGCCATCAGCAGTACCAAATAGGTATGGGCAAAACCGCACAACAGGGTCGAGAACAAAAACCCCGTAAAAACAACCAGCAGCACTTTTTTCCGGTTAAACCGGTCGATGAAGGTAGAAGCCAGTAACGCCGAAAGCCCCGCCGAAAAGGTATAGGCCGACACCAGGTACGAAAACTGACCGTTGGTGATGTTAAACTGTTTTATGAGAATCGGCCCGAGAGGCATCAAAATAATGAAATCGACTATGTGGATAAACTGCAACCCGGCGAGGGCGCCTACCAGGAATTTTTCCGGCCGGGTAAATTTCAGTCGAATTTCGCGAGACATCCGGCAGGAGATTTTTTCGCACATCGCCCGCCAAGTAAATTATGGGCGCCTCTAAAAACCGTAGATTTTAACGTTTTTTGGGTAAGTGGGCTTTGCCCACGACAGCCCCAAAAACAACAAATTATAAGGTTTTTAGAGGCGCCTTTAGATTACTTATTTACCCACGACAGAATATCGTCTAACGCGGCCTGGTTCTGCAAAAGAAGGTTCTGGCCGGTATGGGGTCTTTCGTAGGTTAAGACCGTGCCGCCAAAACGCCCCTGGAGAGAGGCCAGTTTTTCTTTCTCATGGTTGGCCCCCACCCAGAGGACCTGCCTGCCCTGCCACTTTTGAGTATCCGCCTGTTGAAGATTTTCGCCGGGAGAAACCAGAATCACTTTGTCAAAATCTCTCATCAACTCGGAGTGAAGCAACACCTCGGACTGGTTTCCGGTAAGCAGCAGGTATTTGCCGGTATAGGTTTTCCGGCCCAGTTCGTATTTGATTTCGGCGGTCTCTACATAAAGAGGAGGCCAGTTAGCCGCCAGATCGCCTGTTCGGAGGTAGCCCCGAAGTCGGGCCTTCTGGTAGCCGGCCTTTTGGGTATACCGGGTGTCGATGGTCCTGTAGTCGAGCACGCACATCTGGGGGTTGAACTTCTCCGCGACAGCCTCGTAGTACCACTGACCGCTCTGGCGGAAACTTCCGCCGGGGGTGATCATGACAAGAATCCTCAACGGCTTATCCTCTTTTATATTATCAAAATGTACATAATTGACCTGCAGGGCCAGGTTGATCGTCTTCTTGTCATACCCCTGTGATGTCGTCTCATTAATATGATTCCACAGCTCCTCCGGTACAATCTCCGAACCGGCTACAAAAAGACATAGAATTACTTTTGTAAAACTATGAAGTAAAACTCTTTTGCAGATTCGCCGCATGGGGTATCTGACCACATTATGTCTCATTGGCAAGTACAATTCGCAACCGGCACTTCGAGAGCCTCAGTGTCCGGCCCAGGACTCGGGGGCCAACCTCAGGCTCAGTGACTATAACCTGCCCCTGCAGGAACATCGGTCATTTTAATTGACAGTCGACTTTACTCTTATTAACATGACGTATGCTGATAAAATTCATGCAAGCCGCGCTGAAAAAAGCGCATTATGAAATTCTTGAAGGCGAGGGATTTTATGGCGAAATCCCCGGTTTTGAAGGAGTATATGCCCAGGCCATAACGCTTGAGGAATGCCGCGACGAACTGGCCTCTGTTCTCGAAGAATGGATTTTCATCAGGCTCTCAAAAAACCGCCCAATCCCCTCTGTCGATGGTATAGAACTTAAAATTCAAAATGTAGCCTGATGCCCGCAATCAAACCCATTAAAAGAAACGACCTTGTCTACTATTTACGGCAACTCGGTTTTGAGGGGCCATTTTCAGGCGGCAGGCATCAATATATGCAAAAAGACGATCTGACCTTGACATTACCAAACCCACATAAATCAGATATCGGCACAAATTTTCTTTTGCGTATTCTCAAACAGGCAAAAATTACCCGTGAAGAATGGGAATCCATTTGAACCCCCGGCAGGGGGCGATCACTGAGGCTTGGCGCGGTCACTGAGGTTCTCGAAGTGACCGCACCCCTTTTGATAAAAGAATTTTTAGATTACGATTGACGCCGGAAATCAACCTCGTTCGATTACAAATACGCCGAATACGGTACATGCAAATAACATGAGTCACTCAAAACCAAAAAAGCTCGAAACCGGGCCGTCTAAAGGCGCCTTTATACTTGTCGTCGGGGCGCTGGGCATCGTCTTTGGCGACATCGGTACAAGCCCGTTATATGCCTTTCGCGAGGCCTTTCACGGTCATTATGCGATCGAGGCAGACCCGGATAACATTCTCGGCGTACTTTCCATCATCTTCTGGATCATCGTCTTTGTGGTCGCCATAAAGTACCTGACCTTCGTCATGCGCGCCGACAACGACGGCGAAGGCGGCATTCTGGCGCTTCTGGCGATTCTGGGGCTCAAAAAAAAACCCGGTAAAAAGCAGGCCACCTTGCTGATCTCCCTGGGGCTTTTTGGCGCGGCCCTGCTCTATGGCGACGGGGTCATCACGCCGGCGATCTCGGTCCTGAGCGCCGTCGAGGGCCTGGAGATTGCCGCCCCCCAACTGGAACACTTTGTCGTACCCATCACGATTGCCATTCTCGTACCGCTTTTTCTCATTCAAAAACACGGAACGGAAAAAATCGGCGTCTTGTTTGGGCCCGTTACCCTCGTCTGGTTTACGGTTTTATTCATCGCGGGTTTTGTCTCTATTGTTCGATCGCCCGAGGTCTTGCTATCCCTCAACCCCTACTATGCCTGGCAGCTCATCGCGGAACGAGGCGCCGGGGTTCTTCCCCTGCTGGGCGTCGTCTTCCTGGTGATCACCGGCGTCGAAGCCCTGTACTCCGACATGGGTCACTTTGGCATCAAACCGATCCGCCAGGGCTGGTTTTATGTGGTTTTTCCCGCGCTCCTGGTAAACTACTTTGGCCAGGGCGCCCTACTGCTTAGAGATCCCGGGGCGGCGGTGAACCCCTTTTACAATCTTTTCCCGCAATGGCTGTTGATCCCGGTAGTGATACTGGCCGCGATGGCCACGATCATCGCCTCGCAGGCGCTGATCTCGGCGGCGTTCTCGTTGACCCACCAGGCCGTGCAGCTGGGCTACCTCCCCCGGTTTACCATCGACCATACCTCCGAAGAGATGGCCGGCCAGATTTACATTCCCGAGGTAAACATGTTTCTCATGGTTGCCTGCGTAACCCTGGTGTTGATATTTCAGGAATCGGGAAACCTGGCCAACGCCTACGGCATGGCGGTCATTTGTACGATGATCATCACCAGCCTGCTGTTTTACAACATCGCCAGGCACCACTTCAACTGGGGTAAACTTAAATCGGGTCTCCTGCTGCTGTTATTTCTGGTCATTGAAATTCCCTTTTTCTGGGCCAACGTTGAAAAGCTCTTCAACGGAGCCTGGGTGCCGCTTGTCATTGCCTCGCTGATTTTCCTGATCATGGTCGCCTGGAAAACCGGAAGAAAAAAACTCTACGACGACCATCATTCCATCATCATCTCTATGACCGACTTTCTGGCCGACCTGGCCAAACTCAAACCGGTCAGGGTCAAGGGCAGCTCCATATTCATGACGAGCAATATCCGGGGAGTTCCCCAGTTGCTCCTGCACAACCTGACGCACAACAAGGTATTGCACGAGCAGGTGATATTGATGTCGATCATCACCGAAGAGGTCCCGCGGGTGAAGGAATCGGAAAGATACTTTATCAAGAAATTGCGGTCGGGTTTTTACCGGATCATCGCCCACTACGGGTACATGGAAGACCCGAACATTCCCAAACTGCTCGAAAACCTTCCCTATGAATCCGAGATGATGAAAATCGACATCAATAAAACGACTTTTTTCCTGGGCCGCGAAAACCTGATTATTCGAAAGCGAAAGGGCTTTATGTATTTCAAGTTGCGCATCTTCTCGTTCTTGAATCGAAACATGCTCGACGCCACAAGGTATTTTAAACTCCCCCCCGACAGGGTCGTCGAGATTGGTCGGCAGGTTATCATCTAATTAATTTGTTGTTTTTAGTTAGTGAGCTCTACCCACTAACTAAAAAACGCTCAAATTCTAAAGTTATTTAAAGCTTTTTATCATTTATTAGAAAGAATCTACTTGTAGATATAAAGTATTTTTTTCTTTCAATTTTACAGAGCTTCGGTACTCTGCCCGGGCATGAAAAAAATACTGATAGCGCTGATCACGGCATCTGTCATGGGCGCCCTGGTTTATTTCTTGATGGGCAAAGAAAAGGCCCTGGTTTTTTTTGTAATTTCCCTGATGGTGGTCCTGTGGACAAACGAGGGAATTCCCATAGGGGTGGTTTCCCTGTTACCCCTGATCTTTTTTCCCGCCTTTGGCATAATGACGATTAAAGAAACCTCGTTGAATTTTGCCGAACCGGTGATCTTTCTTTTTCTCGGCGGGTTCATGATGGCCCTGGCCGTTGAAAAAACCGACCTTCATAAATTCCTGGCCAACCGGCTGATCAATATTTTTCCGGCAACCCCGACCGGCCTGGTATATGGAATCGTCGTGACCTCAGGGTTGCTAAGCGCGGTTTTGTCAAATACGACCGTAACCCTGATGCTTTTGCCGATCGTGTTGTCGATCAGCGATAACCAAAAAATCAAAATCAGGTTGCTTCTCGGGTTGGCCTATGGGGCAAGTATCGGCGGCGTATTGACCCCCGTCGGAACCCCCCCGAACCTGATCCTCATCGGGTTCCTGCAAAAAAACCACCTGGAGAGCATAACGTTTGTAAAATGGATCTACATGCTCCTGCCGGTGGTTGTCCCGATGATGGTTTTTGTACCCTTTTTTCTGGCCTTTGGGGTTAGAAAGGAAACCCTGGAAAATGTTTCGACAACGACAATGAAGGCAGACCGGGACCAAAAAAAACTTATGCTCTTTTTAGTGAGCCTGTTTATCCTGTTGATTTTAAATTCCAAAATGGACCCCTGGTACAATGGACTGGGGCTTGACGAAAGGGTTATCCTGTTAACCGCCGGCCTTATCATGTTTTTACCCGGCTTCTCCTTCTTATCGTGGGATGACACCAGGGAAATTCCCTATGAAATTATTTTCCTGTTCGGGGCCGGTTTTGCCATCGCGGATGCCTTTTCCAGGGCGCACCTGGTGGAGTCATTTTCGGCAGGCCTGGGCAATATTGCGGTCCTGCCGCCAATACTGATCTTCCTCGTCGCCGCAGCGGTCGTTACCGCGGCGACAAACGTAACGAGCAATACCGCCGTGGTATCCATCGCCCTGCCCGTTTTTTTTGGCCTGGCGATGCGCCTGCCCTTTGAGAGCAACGCGATCCTGCTGGTGGTTGCCGTGGCAGGCAGCTTTGCCTTTATGTTGCCCATCGGAACCCCCCCGAACGCCATTGTCATGTCGGGAGGGTTCGTCAAAACCAGCCAGATGATCCGAAGCGGCTTTATCGTTACCCTTATGGGAACCTTTTTCCTGGTCCTGTCGGCCTGGCTTTTCTGGATGTGAAAAACCGTCAAAAAACGACGATCACTTCTTTTGTACCTTCGCCTCGGCCAGTCTTTTTCGAAGATAGGCAACGAAGGTCTGGTATTCTTTCGGGGTCAACTGGTTCTGCGGGCCAACCGGGCTTTTTTCAAACATCGAATGGTTATGCTGAAGACCGATTTTTTTCAGATCCCCGGCGGTCAACAGCACCGACCTGTCGCCCTTGCTGATGATCAGGTTGTCCGTATGGTGTTCGCCCTTGTAATCGCTGCTGCTGCGGGTAACCTCAACGTCGCCCTGGCAATGACAGACGCCCTCCATATCCTCGATATGAAAAACGTAAAAGGTGGTTCCCCGGGCGGCGGCAACGATCGTGGGGGTCACGACTTTAAAGTAGTTTTCTTTCGGCGAGGTTGATTTTTTCCCGGTCGTCACCCAGACATTTCCCCGCTGTGAATGCAATTCGATCTTGTCGTTTTTCAAAGAAGAAAGGCGAAAAACCGAATTCGACTGTATTTCAACATACGAACCCGTTTCACGGATAGACAAAACCACCCCGCTGTTGTCGCCAGTCTGGATCATATCGCCCTGGTTTAAAACATCGCCCAACTTCAGGGGATTTTCGATCGTACTGTTTTCCAATGAAAACGTGGCGTTACCGCGTAACATCATTACCGAGGTAGTCAGGGGTTTTTCTTTACAGGACCCCGCAAAAAACACCGGCAGCAACGATACGAACAGAACATAGAATTTGACATGCTTCATCTATTCTTCCTTTTATTTTTTTAAAATACAAAAGGCGTTATTTCTGCAGGCATATTTCACCCGGCAGAATTTTTGACCCGCTAAAAAGGCAGAAAGTCCTTTACGTCAACACCGGGGATTTTATTCTTTTTGGCGTCTTTTTCTTTTTTGTCACTTTGTTCATTTTTGCCGTCTTTCTTTTGCTCCTGGGCTGCGCCGGAATTGAACGGGTTGCTCATATCCATTTTGGAATAACCATCTGGTATCTCAAATAATGAAGGGTCCAGTTTGCCGATTTTTATATTGCTGAGCTCAAACCGGATCGAGACGTTTTCCCCTTTTTCGTTCTTCATCGAATAGTCGCTTTTTACGGCGATGTTGTTTTTATCGAGCCAGGTAAAACCTGAGCCGGTTTTCTCGCCGACCTTGTTCTTGAAGACCAGCCTGTACCTGGTGGTACTGACGCCGTTAATCGTTTCGCTGCCTTCGTTGGTAGATTCGACGACGCTATCTACCGGCACATCGGCTCCCATACCCTGACCCTGACCGATGGCATGCTCCATATACATTTTCTGCCGGGGCATGATGGTCCAGACCACTTTTTTATCGCGCCGCGTGATGGTTATCGACGTACCGGGAATTTCCATACGTTGCTTGCCGGCCGAAAAATACACTTTCGATTTCATCTCGCCCTGTTTTGTCGAGGTCTTCTGGTCGGCGCTGTACTCTACAGCCGGGGCCATCTTAAGCGCGTTGCCCTGCCCAAAAATAAATATATTCGAGAACAGAAAGAAAACGGAAAAACTAAATATACTCAACGCTGAATGTTTCATTTTTAAACTCTCCTTTTGCATCCTTGCGCCATACATCATGGCCGGAATCAAGCTCAATGTACTATCGCCCATCCGGCGTCTTCTACTATTTGTATCTTTATATTTTCTATATTCTGTATATTCGGTCAAACCCGTATCCGGGCCGGGCAGAAAATGAACCCGTTACACGTCAAGACCTTCCCATTCTTCGGGGAATTCGCCTTTGCGTCTGGCAAACCATGCCGCGATGTCCGGGTTGTTTACGAATTCGCCATTTTTAAGAAGCTCGTTCTCGTAGTCAAAACCCAGGTTAAGGCGAATGGCGAGAATTTTATACCGGGCCCCGATGTGGTCGGCGGGATCCGAGCGCAGGAGTTTGCGGTAAATCTCGAGGGTCCCCGGAACCTCGCCGACCTCCCAGAGAACCTCGGCCCAGTTGTCGAGAAGCCGAATCAGGGTACGGTTTTCCGGGGCGGCCCACTCAAGGCGCAGGGGAAAGTTCCCCCGGGAGTCCGAAATCATCAGGCAGATTCTATCATAGGCATCTTCCAGGATAACGAAAGATTCGATGATGTAATCGTTGTTGATCAGGTATTCGTAGAAATAAAAATAGGGGTCAAAAAAATCCGGAAAATCTTCAATCATCTGTTGAAGGGTCTCGACAGGCGGCTCGTTGTTTTCAATCAAGGAGGAAATTTTTGAAAATTCCGCTTCAGCCAATGGATCCGGTTTGTAGATAAATTCCGCGATCGGGGTTTTTTGGTTCGGGTTTTTGACCAGGCGGTAAACGGGGGGCTTGAAATCGTCCTCGGCATTGCCGGCTGCGGCGGAGGAACTGCCAAGGACATCAAAGCCGCCGCTCCTCAACCGGATTTCGTAGATATGACGGGCGATTTCGGTAAAAGAAATCATGGAGGCGCCAAACTCCCTGTATATTGCCTCCGCGTAAATCCTGAGGTTCTCCGGGCGGCGTCTTTTGGCATCGGGTTCGATCTGGGCAAAAACCCGGTCGGCAAACTCCGGGTCAGAAAAAAACCCCAGAACATTGTAACAGGAGATGATCCTATCATCATAATCGGCCTCGCCATTACGGGGCCAGTATTGACGGGTCATCTCAAAACCCTCCCTGAACCCCTGCGCCCACTGCGAGAGGGGATGGTTATCCTGGAAAACCTCGAAGGGGTTATTGGCGGCCAGGGCATAACCCGGAGGCAGGACCGGCTTATTCCGGTTCACCCCGGCAACGACGGTGTCAAAATATTCTATAAAATTTTTATTCAAATTCTGGGACTGGGCGTCGCCGTCAACCCGGGGGTCTTTGTGGCAAAACGCCATACTCATGAGGTCCTTTAACTTGAGGATCATGGGGGCGCAGGCCAGGGCAAAGGCAATACCCTGGAATGTATAAAACGTCGGCGTCCCTTTTACCCGGGCGGGGTCGTCGAAAAAATTTTTAAGGAAAAAGGTGGCCGCTTCAACGATACGTTCCCGCTGGGGGCTTTGACTATCCGATTTTATTGTCATCAAAGTATCAAGAAAATAAAAGGGGAGAACGTGTAAACAACTTCTGATGAAATATCGCTTCTCCCCTGACTCCATCCCCTGGCGCTTTAGCCAAAATTCTGTTTTTTGGTTTGGCCCCGCATGCGCCAGGGTATTCCATCACCCCTCTTTTATGATTTTAAAATCAACCTCAGGAGTTGAAGAGTTTCAGGTAGTCCGAAAAGGCAAAGATCCGGTTGCGAAGCCGGCCGCTGATTTGATACAGAATTTTTTTCTCGATAAAAACATCTACAAGATCCCCGGCGGCCTTGGGCGTAAGGCCGGTAATTTTTCCGACGTCTTCTACCGTGACAACGGGTTTGGTAAATAACCCGTTTAAAAGTTTATAGGCCTGTTTGGTTCGTTTACCCATGGTCAGGATTTTCTCTTTCTCGATGGAACTTTTCAACTCCATGATGGTCTTTAAAGTCGACAGGGCGTTTTCGCCGGTCCGGATCACGCCGGTAAGAAAAAATTTTATCCACTGCCCAAGGTCGTTTTTGGTACGCACCTTGGTGAGGTTGTCATAATACAAGGTCTTGTTTTTTTCAAAAAAATCAGAAAGGTACAACAGGGGTTTTTCAAGCAACCCGCTGCTGACAAGATAAAGGGTGATCAACAACCTGCCGACGCGCCCGTTGCCGTCTAAAAAAGGATGTATCGTTTCAAACTGGTAATGCGCTATCGCGATGCGAACAAGGTGCGGCAAACGGATTTCGCCATTATGTAAAAACTCTTCGAAGTCCGTAAGCAGGCCGGGCAATTCATGATGCGCCGGGGGGATAAAAAAGGCGTCCTTTAAGCCGGCTCCGCCGATCCAGTTTTGCGACAAACGAAATTCGCCCGGCCTCTTATGCTCGCCCCTTACGCTGGAGAGTAAAATTTTATGAGTATTTTTTATCATCCGGTTTGACAGCGGTAAAGTGTCGAGATCTTCAATAGCGCTGTTGATGGCACGAACGTAGTTATTCACCTCGGTCCAGTCGTCCCGCTTTTCGGGGCTTATTTCGGTTTCCTCAAAAAGAGCTTCTTCCATATTCGTCTGGGTACCTTCAATCTTGTTTGACTCTACGGCTTCTTTAAGAGTGTGCATGATGATGAACATTCCGGTGTCGGGAACAAAACGGGAAAAGGCATTCAATTCGCCAACGATCATCGAAGCCTTTTCAAGCAGTTCGTTTATGGCGTCGTCTGTCCAGAAGTAACCATGGTTGATTTTTTCAGGCATAAAGTACATGTACTCGTATCCTTTTTTCATGGTTCCCGCTTTAAAATCTAGTATGTTCATATTCATGGCAAAAGTAAAATAACTACATTCGTTATTATACCAATATACTGTAAAGTATAATAAGCTGTTCTCTTATTTTACTTTCCCCCCCCACTTCAGAAATCAATTTTCGCATAAAGTGAGTGAGCGCTTACATATTTTTATTTGACAACAAGAGCCAATATTAGAGTGTGCTAATAATTGCGAATTCCTGGGGAATTTGTGAAAAATAACATAAGGAAGGGTACTATGAATGCAAAAAAACTAGCCTTACTTTCCATCGTTCTCTGGATAGGATTGGTTTTGGTAATCGGCGTAAAAATTTTTAAGGGTAGCGTCGAGAAAAGCGAAGACGGACGCGCCGTGGTGAACCTGACGATACCGGAAAAGGCTTTGGTCCTGGGCGAGATGAGACAGCTTCTGGCCTCCGTTGGGGGAATTCTCGCGGGGATTGAAAAAAACGACCCAAATGCAATTGCCGAAGCAGCCTATAACGGCGGTACAAAAATGATGGTCGATGCAACCCCTGGGTTAATGTTAAAATTGCCCGCGGACTTTAAAATGAAAGGTGTCGGCGTACACAAGTATTTTGACAAGATTGCCGAGGAAGCCAAAAAGGGAGCCGGTAAGGATAAAATCATCTCCATGCTCAACACCCAGCTTCAAACCTGCGTCTCCTGTCATGCAAGCTACCAGTTTAAGACAAATTAATTTTTATTATTAATCTTCAGGGCGGGGGCTGTCTAAAAAGTCACAAGAAAACCAAAAGCCTCGGGGCTGTCTAAAAAGACGCAAGAAACCCGAAAGCCTCGCAGTTCGCATCCGCAAACTGCTTCTAAAGCGGCCCGGCCCGCCTTCGGCGTACTTGAAAAGCCTGCTTTTGGTTTTCTTTTTGGCCTTTGGGGCCAATTTCGTGACTTTTTAGACAATCCTCCCTCAAAGGATTTTTGATCCCATACAATTTCCTGGAATCTCTAAAAACCGCAACCACGCTATTTTACAATCACCCTTAAAAGGCAAACCAGACACCATGTCAAGGGTGAGCCCCACATATCAATATGCTTGACGGTCTCTAAAGATTTTTTTTAGATATTTCTAATGGCAGATAGCAAAGGTTGTTTTTTAAAAAAGACCGTCATATGCCAAAATAGATTCATAAAATGATACAACATTGGTAACATTTTAGTAACATTAGTTAAGAGGAAATCAAATGAAAATAGGAACCCCGTTAAGCGATACCGCAACAAAAGTCATGATGCTGGGCTGTGGCGAACTGGGCAAAGAGGTCGTCATCGAGCTGCAACGGTTTGGCGTCGAGGTAATCGCGGTAGACCGCTACGATAACGCCCCAGCCATGCAGGTGGCGCACCGGTCATACACAATTTCGATGCTCGACGGCAATGCCCTCCGTGAAATCATACTCAAAGAAAAACCAGATTATATTGTACCCGAAATTGAGGCCATCGCCACCGACACCCTGCTTGAACTTGAGAACGAAGGATTTACCGTCATACCCACGGCGCGGGCGGCAAAGCTGACGATGAACCGGGAAGGAATTCGCCGGTTGGCCGCCGAAGAACTGAAGCTGCCCACCTCCCCCTACCGTTTTGTCGACACCGAGGACCAATACCTCAGGGCCATTGAAGAAATCGGCTACCCCTTTGTGATAAAGCCCATCATGAGTTCTTCGGGTAAAGGCCAGAGCATTGTAAAAAGCGCCGAAGAAAACAAAAGGGCATGGGAATACGCCCAGTCGGGAGGCCGTGTTGGCGGCGGGCGGGTCATCGTCGAAGGTTTTATTCCGTTTGACTACGAGATCACCCTGTTGACGGTTCGGCACAAAGACGGAACGTCTTTCTGCCAACCCATCGGGCACCTGCAGATTGACGGCGACTACCAGGAATCCTGGCAGCCCCACCCGATGTCAGAAGCGGCCTATGCCAAAGCTGAATCTATCGCCCGTACCATTACCAATGCCCTGGGCGGCCGGGGCATTTTCGGGGTCGAACTTTTTGTCAAGGGCGACACGGTCTACTTCAGTGAGGTCTCGCCGCGCCCTCACGATACGGGGCTGGTCACACTCGGCTCCCAGGAGCTCTCTGAGTTTGCCCTGCATGCCCGGGCCATACTGGGCCTGCCCATTCCCGAGATTCGAAACTACGGGCCATACGCCTCCTGCGTGATCATGGCCGAAGGTGAATCGAGAAAGATCCGTTATGAGAATGTTGAAAATGCGTTGAGTCAACCGGGCACACACCTGCGTCTTTTTGGCAAACCCGAGGTGACCGGCAAACGCCGCATGGGCGTCGTCATCGCCCGTGGCCAGACCATCGAAGACGCCAAAAGAATCGCCCGGGCCGGCGCATCGGCGGTAGAGATAAACCTGGAGTAAACCACCGGGCCAAGCCGGTCTCATTCCAGCCTGAACGGGTTTAAGTCAGCGCTTCTACCATGGCAAGCCGCAGTTTTGAGGATCTCAAAATTAAATATGTCGAGGATTGGCCCGGTATGGAATAAAAAACCGTCACGGCTTGACGGTTTTTATCCAGACGGTGGTGTTGTGTTTTTCAATAAAGGTATCTTTGGCAATTCGCCGTATGTCGGCCGGGGTGATTGATTGTATTCGCTCCAGGTAGGTGAAGAGGTACTTGTAATCTTTCATCATGAGTTCGTAATACGACATCTGCTCGGCCATACCGGCATTGGAGTTTAACGAATCTACCAGCTCCTTGTAGATTCTGTTTTTTACCCTGGTGATTTCCTGGTCGCTGACGCCGTTGGTTGCAATGTCGTTCATCTCGACCTTGAGCAGGTCATAAATTTTACCGTAATCTTCTTCTTTGTATGGCGCCACGAAGACCGCAAACTGGTTCTCGAGTTTTTCAGATGGCACCCCGCTATACACAGAGACAGACTGGGCCAGTTTTTCCTGGATAACCAGTTTGTTGACCAGCCGGGATGTCTGACCGTCGGCCAGTATTTTCGACAGCACTTCAAAAACCGGGCTGTCGGGGTGGTTGAGGGCCGGTTTCGACCACCCGGTTATCATATATGGCGTATGGTCGGCATACAATTCGGCGGTTTTTCTACCCAGCGGTTGAATGTAGCCAATCGGCGGAAACGGGGAATCCGGCCGGGGCGGTATGGTCTCAAAATGCTTTTTTAAAATTTCCAGGGTCTTTTCAAATTCAATGTCGCCGCTGATGGCGATTACCATTCTTGAGGGAATGTAGTATGTATTGTAAAAATCCCGGGTGTCTTTCAGGGTCAACCTGGGGATATTATCCGCAAACCCAATGACGGGTTTTCCATAAGGGCTCATGCCGAATGCCGTGGCGTTGAACAATTCGTAGAGTCTCGATTGCGGGTTTGAGTCAAACCTCATCTTTCGTTCTTCCTGGATCACCTCGCGTTCCTGGTAAAATTCCCGGAAGATGGGGCCGTTGAAACGGTTGCCTTCCATAAAAGCCCAGAGTTCAAGCCGGTTCTTCGGTAATTTTATTTGATAGTTTGTCACGTCTTCTGAGGTATAGGCATTGTAGCCCATTTGCCCGGCCAGCGAATAAATCTTCGAGTCTTCTTCGGAGATGATGTACTTCTGGGCATTGGCCTCTGCCGCCTTGAGCCGGACCATCAGGTCGGCTGCTTTTTGGGCGTACATTTCCCTGGTCTTTTCGTCTACCAGGGGATCTTCCGCCTGGCGCTTTATAAAGTCCATCTCGCTGCCCAGGGTTTCGATTTCTTTCAAGAAGGGCTCTTCTTTTTCAAAGTCGCTTGTCCCGATGATTCTGGTGCCCTTAAACAACAGGTGTTCGAGAAAGTGGGCCGTACCGGCAAGGTTAAAGGGTTCGTTTGCCGAGCCCACCCCGATCTTTAAATAGCAGGCAATGGTCGGGCTGATTTTATTTTGAAACAAAATCACCCGAATGCCGTTTTTCAGGACATACCGGCGTGTGTTGGAGTTAAACTCCTTTTGAATTTTCTGTATTTCTTCGTTGTTCAGGGCAAAGACGCCGCCGGGGTTGAAAAGCCCGGCACCCAGGGCAAGAAGCAGAAAAATGTATTTTAAAGTGACGGGTTTAGTTTCTGATTTCAAAATCATACCTCATTGGTTTTCCATCGCGCAGCAAGTCGACGCTCACTCGCGGCATGGTTTTAATATTGTTCCATAATTCCATCATCTGGCCGGTATTTGAAAGCGGGTAGCCGTTAACCGATTTGATGATATCCCCGCTGCGGGCTCCCAGGGAATAAAAAATGTGACCCTCGGGAATCCGGTGCAGTTTAAACCCGGTAATTTGTCCGTTTTCCAGGTTTGGTCCAAAGGCGGCGCCGCCGCCGTAAATCGCTGCCGGGTTACCCAGGATTTTGTCGTTTATTTCCTGCCGGGTAATGATCCTGGTTGTCCCGGCGCCGGTATCTACCGGCGTGGCGGCCTTGCTCTGGGCCTCCTGGGAACTTTCGCCGACTTCAATTTTATACTTTGCGCCGTTTTCGCGCACCCAGATTTTTTCATAGCCGATGACGATAAGTACCGCGTTGCCGATTTTCTCGCCAAGGGCATACTCCCTGGGCTCGTCCTGGACACCGGCAATTCGTATAACGGCCCTGGCATATGCCGGGTCGCCCTCGAGGGTTCCGATCAGGGTAAAGTTTTGCGACGGCGCCGCAGTCTGGGTCGCCTGTTGTTCGACTACGGGGCGCTTGAAAAAGACGCCGTCGATGATCGACGCCAGGTCTACATTTGCCGCCGCGGCAACCTTGCGGGTTTCGGCGCCCACCAGCAGCGTGTTTGCAGGGTTGACCATACCGTGAAGCTGGGTCGACAGGGAATACACGATGATCGAACTTGCAAACCGCGAGGCCGAAAGGCCCAGCACGGCTGTGGCAAGATACAAGCCGACGCGTTTGGGGTTTTCAACCTTGTCGATGGCGCTTCGAAGGAAACGCGCCAGACGCAGTTGAAGAATTCCCGCGACGTTTTTCAGGTTATCCGGGTTAAGCGAAATTTTATTCATGGTTTACTGTAAACGGCGGCGTTACAACGATCCTCAAAATAAGCCGCATTTAAATGGTTATCTATCATGGCCTGGTTTTTCTCTTCGTCAGATTTCAAGTATAGTATTGTCGGGAAAATAACGACGTCAACGTTTCCACCGGAGGGCATTCGGCTGCTGATCTCCTTGATGTCGGCGCAGAGAAACACCGTGTCGCCCTTGTCGGCATTTATTTTAACCAGGCTGCTCTGAGAGATAAACGAATAGACCTGGTAGGTATAGGCGGTTTTTACAAAAATTTCCTGCGGCCCGGCAGGAATATAAAAATCATAATTTTTCTTTTCATTGTTGATTGCGTCAACGAGTTTTGTCTGTCCGGCGCGTACATAACCCGTAATGATGAGTTTTTTGGGTAAAAAGACATGCACATGCTCTTTCGGATTAATATCTCCGACGATGCCAAACCTGGCGGTTTCGCACGAACCCATGCTTGCCAGGAGCGTTATGGCGATAAACGTTCTTTTGACAGCTCTCATCGGTATACCAAGGCGTAATTTCATATAGCAGTCTTCGATATCCTTATACCCGAACAAGAATTTTTTTCTGACAATATTCGCCCAGGGTTTTAAAAACAACTTCGCCGATTTCGTCTTTACTTACATTGTACTTCGAAGCTGTCCCTGTCAATGCCGCCTCGGGGGAAAACCCGTTTTCAACGTCGAAGGGGCCAAGCAGGTCAAACATAAACGGGGTAATCTCCAGGAAGTGTACCCGGTAATCTGAGAAGTTGTAATACAAAACGACATAGAATTCACCGCTAGATGTATAGTCGCCGGCATATACCCGGAAGGTCAGTTTCAATTTCCGGGCGCTCCTGGAAAATGCCAGCGGCAGGTCCGGGGAAAATCCGGGGCTTTGGGTTTTTGCGATTTCGGAATAATCGCCCATCAACAATTCGACCTCGGACCATTCATACGACAGAAGGTCTTCGGCAGCGGGCGTAAGCGGCAATAGTTCTTTGCGGGAACATAGAAAGTTTCGAAATTCGTTTGGCATTTTCCAGATAAGGGGTTCTCGGGGGTTTTCGCCAATGAAACGTCTTACGAGATTTTCGAAGGCTTCGTCGCCGACTTCTTTTCTAAAGAGGGGGTAGATGTTTTTTAAAACTTCGTAAAACCGGTAATAAACGAGGTCCTTGTAGACTTTGAGACGATCGTTCTGAGATCTGTCCGGTTTTTCTTCCGGGATTATCGAGGCGCCTGTTATCAAGGCTACAAATTGTTCCTGAGATATTTTTTCAAGCAACGCCGACCCCCTCGTAAAAAGGCGCCGTGACTTCCAGGAGGCGGTCATATTCCGAAACAATTTCGGCAAGGGGCGGAATGTTGTTGTCCCTTTCGACCATCGCCGGGGCCGGTTTCCGTTGCATAACGTATAAAAGAAGATCCCAGACTTCGCCGGAGACGGCTGCCCCGTGCGTGTCGATGAAGAGGTTGTCCTGCGGGTAATACGTATGCCCCGCGGTATGAATGTAGGCCGTTCGATCAATATCCAGGTCGTCGATAAAGGCCCTGGGGTCAAAGCCGTGATTTAAAGAATTTACATAGACGTTGTTGACGTCCAGCAGCAGGGGACAGTCGGTCTTTCGGGCAACGGTGTTGATAAATTCCGCTTCAGGCATTTCGGCCGGGGGCCGGTAGTAGTACGTCGCGTTTTCCAGGATCACGGGCCTTTGCAGAAAGTCCGAGACCCGTTTTAACTTGTCGGCAATAAAGTCGGCCATCGGGGCCGTCATCGGTACGGGCAGCAACTCGTAGGTCTGCGACCCGTTCCATGTCGAATAACTGAGGTGCTCGGAGTAGTGTTCGATGCCATATTTATCCAGGAAATTTTTTATGACCGACAGGTGTTGTATGTCGACAGGCTCCGGGGAACCGATAGATAACGACAGACCGTGGGCGACGACCCGGCATGAGACCATAACCTCTTCAAAGGCGTCCCGGACCCGGAAAGGCATGTCAATCCAGTTCTCGGGGGTAATCTCAACCCAGCCGGGTCGAAACCGCCCGGCCCTGAGACCCTCTGCAAATTCGACGACGAATTCTCTTCGCAGCCCGATTCCGCAGCGTGAAATCCCCTCAAGCATTATTTTGCCGATTTTTTAAAAGCCTTTTGATCGTAATCTTTTTCGGTTTTTTTGTCTTCGTCTTTACATTCCGGGTCGGGTTTCATCGAGCCGCATTTGCCCGCCCCGCATTTCATCTGCTCGCATTTTTTGGAGTCGGCTGCGGCCTTTTCTTTGGAGTTCTTGTCTTTTGATTCTGCTGATTCTGCCGATACGACGCCGGATAACGCCGTACCGAGGATCAACGCGATGATTGATTTCTTATCCATTACAGATAACTATGCGCAATGAACAATATTCTCCGTCAATACTATTTTTTTTCAAAACTGGTGTCCGGTATTTCTGCAAAGCATCGTCTTCGAAGAAATAAAGGACTAAAAGCCGGGTATTTATAAATATGTTATATAGATATCCGGCTTTTTTTTGTTCCTGTATTTTTTAAAAATTCTTTGGAGAGCTTGAATTACAATGATGCGAATTAAAAAACTTACCTTATCTATAATGATGATTACCGGGTTATCCGTTTCCGTTTTTTCCCAGGATCCCCGAACCGAATCCGGCGCCGACGCCGACGCCGACAAAGAGCAGACGGATACCGAACCCGGTTCAAAGTCGAAACGGGAAAAAGACGGAAAAATGTTCAGTTTTGCGCTGGATCTCAAGGCCTACGGCGGCGAACTTGTAAATTACGAAAGTTATAAAATGAGTACCCCCTTGATCGGGGCCGCTGCCGGCGTTAGCGTAAATGCGGATATTACCGAAAACATGTTTTTCAATGTATTGAGCAAGTCGGAAGGCCGCAAGACCTTTTCACCTTTCCCGGGTACGAAATTAAACTTTGACCAGTTTCGCCAGTATCTCAGGGGCCGATATGGCGTATCGGGCAAGTACGGCGAACTGGAGCTTGACGTCGGATATCTCCTGTCGTTGCGTCCTTCCTGGCCGGACCTGTACCAGCCAAATCCCCTGAATTTTGGGGGTACGGCCGATCCGAAATTCGGCGCCTACCTGCCGACGGACCGGAATTCCTACCAGAGATTTACCCCGGAAATCAACTATACGTTTACCATGATCAAGGACCTGGAGATTCTGGCCGGTACAGGCTTTGTGCGCAACATTGAAAATACGGATCCCGCCTTTGATCCGAATGTTCCCACTCACATAACGCCGTCGTCGTACAGCGGTTTCTTTGTAAACGCGGAAGTAAAATACAAGGGGATAAAACACATCGAGATTGAATTTACCAACAGGTTTGAATCGGCAAATTACGACACGGCCCTGGCGCGCGATGCCCTGACGGGGAAAACCCACTATGCGACGACGCCGAATCCAAAATATAAAGATACAAACAACAAGTCTACCCTTGCCGTTTCCCTGGAGTTTAAAAAAATCAAACTGGAAATCAAGCCCTTCTTTGCCTATGATATCAATACCGACTCGTTTCAGGGTTACTATTCATACACCGGGCTTGAACCGGGAATCGAGATTCGGCAAAAACTGGGGGCTTTTCGGTATGCCTTGAAAATTTCCGGGGATTTTCAAACCTTCGGCCCCAACAGCTACGACGCGGCCAAAACCCTCGACGGCAAGGCGCTTTTTAAAAACTACCTCAAGGGTTCATTGGAGCTTACCTATCGCCTGAACAAGCATTTTGAATTGTTTGCCGAAGGGGATATGCTGATGAAAACCACCAACTACCCCCCGTACGTTCCCGGGGTAAACCCGGCAAAAAGGAATTACGATATCAACTTTGCGTTTAACAATTACTCGGCCCATGCCGGCGTAAGTTACAAGTTCAGGTAAAAATTTCATGAAAATTTTAAGAAGCTGGTCGGCTGTGGCGGCGCTGTTTTTTATCGTGCCGTCTTCCATTGTACTTGTAAAAATCTTCAAGTACAACTATAGCCTGGAAAGTATCACTCCCCAGAAGGGGTATAAGTTAACCTTGAGCGTCAATACGCAAAACGAGCGGCCCGAGTCGATTTCCATTAAGACTTTTGCCCCTTTAAACAACATCAAGCAAAAGATATCCAGGGAACAGGGTATTTCCGATTCGTATTCGTTTTCACTGACCAACGAAGAGGTCAACCGGAAAATTACCTGGCAGTCGGGCAAGATTTCGGGAAACAACCGGATGGAGTATGTGGCATACATAAATTCCCATCACATGAAATATGTTTTTAACGAAAATACCGTTTTAAGCGACCATATTCCCGATAACGTCAAGGCGTACTTAAAAGAGTCAAAAAATATTCAGACCAAATCCGCCGTGATCCGGGCGAAGTTAAACGAGATTACGGCAGAGGCCAATACGATATACGAAAAGATCCGGGCGATTCACCTGTTCATCACAAAAGACATCCGGTATATAAATTTTTCGGGGGAACTTGACGCCGAATCCTGCCTGTTGTTGATGGAGGGAAGTTGTAATGGCAAAAGCCGTCTCTATGTCGCAATGGCGCAGAATCTCGGCCTGCCGGCGCGGCTGGTCGGGGGGCTGATTTTAAACCAGAGCCCGAAAAAAATTACCCACCAGTGGGTTGAGATCTACATCAACGATCAGTGGGTCCCCTTTTGCCCGACCAACGATCATTTTGCCGAACTCCCGAAAAACTATGTTTCCCTGTATTACGGCGACGAGGTGCTTTTTAAAAGAACCTCGGGAATTAAATTTGACTACCTTTACTCTTTTGAAACCGTCACCCTGCCAAGGGCCGACGTCGACCAGACCTTCAAGGAGTTACCGATCAACATCTACGGGCTCTTGAGCCAGTTTGAAAAGTTCAATCTCTCGCTGGATATCTTTGTCTACCTGTTGATGTTGCCGTTGGCCGCCCTGGTATCGGTGATCCTGAAAAATATCGTCGGCCTGGAGACCTTTGGAACCTTTCTGCCGATCCTGATCGCGTCGGTATTGAGCAACACGGGGGTGGTTACGGGCATAACTACTTTTTTTGGCATCATCTTCCTGGTATACCTTGTAAACACGCTGATTTCCAGGCTTGATCTTCTATACCACCCGCGGATGGCGATACTTCTTTCATTTGTCATTTTAGGTCTGTTGATTGTCTTTAGTATTGGTTTGAAATTCAAGATTTACAACCTGGTGTATGTGGTATTTTTCCCCGTTGCGATTGTCGCCATTACCATCAACCGCGTGACGATTTTAATGGAAGAAGCCAGTTTTAAAAAACTCGTCACAGTTACCTTCAACACGATAATTGTCATCGTTATTTCGTATTTCTTTATTCACTCGATGTTTTTACAGATGATCATGCTGTCGTTTCCCGAGTTGATCCTGGCGCTTGTCGGCCTCAACATCATGGTCGGCCGCTGGGCCGGCTTTCGTCTTTTTGAATACCTTCGATTTGCCGACCTGATCAGGGAAAAACCGGCCGACGAAGCGGGGGGCCGGCCATGATTCGCAAAATGCTCCTGGGGGATCATAACAACATACTGGGCATCAACCGGAGAAACCTCGACTACGTATACCCTTCGGCAAATCGAAAGTTCTTCAAGATTGCCGACGAGAAGGCGCTGGCCAAGGAGTATTTTGAAAGAGCCGGCGTGCCCTTTCCGGAGACCCTCAAGGAGTATACAACGTTTACCGACATCGTTGATTTTGAAAAAACCTTTTCCGGGTTTGAAAACGTCGTGATCAAGCCAAACAAGGGCCGGGGGGGCAACGGCATCATGGTTCTCGATAAAAAAGCCGAAAACGGGATTTACGATATCGACGGCAAGGCTCTCGATTATAAAAAAATCCGAAAGCATGTGGCGGATATCATCATGGGCGTCTATTCGTTCGGCACCCAGGACAAGGCGTTGGTCGAGATACGTTTGTTCCCCCATGAATTTTTCCGGAAATTTTACGACCGTGGTCTGGCCGATTTTCGCCTGCTGATTTTTAAAAAACAACCCGTCATGGGGATGTTGCGGCTGCCGACAAGCAAGTCGCACGGCAAGGCCAACCTTCACCAGGGGGGCATCGGCGTAGGCATCGATCTCGACAAGGGCGAAACCACGTCGGCCATTTTAAAGGGGCGTTATATCGCCGAACATCCCGATTCGAAAGTCGCGTTGGGTAAAAACCCCGTACCCTACCTGCAGGAGATGATCGATTACTGCCGCAAGGTCGCCGACATCGTGGCCCTGCAATACATCGGTTTTGATTTTACCCTCGACGAAAAAAAGGGGCCGATGCTGCTGGAGATCAACGCAAGGCCCGGCCTGGAAATTCAAAAGGCAAACAAAAAAGGCCTCCTGGAGGTTTTATAATGCCCCTGGTAAACGCAAACCCGGATTCAAAGAGAAATATCATGATAAGTACAAAAAGCAAAATTAAAATATTGTTCAGGGAAAGTTTTTTTCCCTATCTATTGATGATCGTCGCCCTGCTGGTTGCCCTTTTGATCATTGACCGGAAAATGGAAAACCAGGACAATCTCGTGGTTATCGACTTAAACCGCGAAGAGGCCGTATCGGACGATCAACTGGGAATTCAACAGAAAATCAACCTGGCAAATATGTCCTGGGCAAGCGCCCCCCGGCAGGTTCAGGCCATAGAGGAAATCAACAAGTTGATCGATCAGCGCCAATGGAAATCCGCCATAACCCATATTGAAAACCTGGCAGACGCCAGGATAAAAAATGACGCCGAAGCCGTCGTCACCCTCGGTTTTCTATATCACAAGACCGGTAGATACAAAAAAGGAATAGAAATTTTACAGGTTGCGGCAGATCAAAATAACTCCCTGAAAAACGATCCGCGGTATTTTTACACCATGGGGCTTCTTTACGGGAAAGGAAGAAACTACCAGGCGGCGATCGGGTACTTTGAAAAATACCTGGAGTCTAAAAAGTTATCGTACGAGGCCTTTATGAATATCGGTCATCTTTATTATAAGATGGGCAGGTACGACCAATCGCTCGTTTATTTTACAAAGTCCGGGGAACTTTCGAATATGGACAGAAGGGCCAGGGCATTGTACTGGGCCGCCCTGGCGCAGGTAAAATTAAATAAGCCCGAAAAGGCCCTGGAAAGTTTAAACCTGGCGATACACAACGACCCGGGGCTGGCCGGGGCGAGGGTCCAGCGCGCCAAATTGTTGATTGATTCTAAACCTGAAGAATCCCTGGAAGATTTGAAAAAGGTTATCCAGGCCTACCCGGAATACCTTGAAACCTACCACGTGATAGCCGAGTATTATGCGCAATCCGGCGAAAACGAAAAAGGTCTCTACTGGTTGAAAAAAGGCCTGGATAATGCGCCCAACTCCACAAAGACAAAGTCGGGCGTCGGGATCATTTACCTGAAACTCAAAGAGTACGAAAAAGCCCGGCAGATTTTCTCGGAACTTCTGGAGCAGTTCCCCAAATCCGAGGTATATTATTTCAGCCTGGCCCGTTCGTATTCCGGCCTCGGCGATTATGCAAAGGCCATTGAGGCCTACCATAAAGCCCTGGTCTATCGGCCAGGTTATTACGAGGTTTTTATCAATCTTGGCATTGCGTACGCAAAATCAAACAATCCCGAAAAGGCCTTGTTTTACTACAACAAAGCGATTGAAACGAATGCGACCGACGCCTCCGTATACTTTAACATGGGTATTTTATACAGCAAGCTCGATCAAAGACCGGCGGCCCTGAAGGCCTATCAACAGGCGATCCAGTTACAGGCCGACTACCCCGAGGCATATTTTAATATGGGAATCGTGTACAACCGCCAGGGCAATTTTGAAAACGCCAGGGGAAGTTATTTAAAGGCGATAGAGTATAGAAAAGATTATGTCAATGCCTATTACAACCTGGCAAATCTCTACGATGCACACGGCGAACGTGACAAGGCGACGGACCTGCTGGGCGAGGGAATTGGTATGACAGACGACCTGAAACTCATGAATAAACTTGCCGAATTGCACGAGACATCCGGGGACATAAAAAATGCCCGAAATCTTTACGAAAAAATTCTTGAGAAAGATTCCGAAAATACGGATGCCCTGTTGAATTTGTCCCGGTTGTTTTTAACCCAGAAAAACTTTGAGGAGTCGAAAAAATTTATCGAGCGCTATCTTTCGGCAAACCCGAAAAGCAGCGAAGGACGGTATGTACTCATGGTTGACGCCTACAATCTCGGTAAATATGAAATGGCCCTGAACCAGTATGAGATTCTCGCCAGAATTTCGCCCAACTACAAGGATATGGCGGGGTATAAAGACAAAATCAAATCTAAAATATAGATTTCTTTCCCGTTTCCGGCCCGTTTCCGGCCCGTGGACGATTTTAAAAAAAGAAATCGTCCACGGCGGGTATTACGAAACTGTTTTGATAAATTCGTCGACGGTCATGGCCGGGCTGTCCTGTTCGCCGCGGGTCCGTACCGAGAGGGTTTCGCCGGCGGCCTCTTTGTCGCCGATGATCAGGGCGTAGTTGATTTTCTGGGCGTTGTATTCGCGAATCTTGTACCCGATCTTTTCGTTTCGAAAGTCGGCGTCTACGCGAATGCCGTTTTGTTTTAATTTTGAAATCACTTTTCTGGCGTAATCGATATTGGCTTCCGAAACGGTCAAGACGCGGGCCTGGATCGGCGAAAGCCATGCGGGGAGTTTGCCGGCATAGTGTTCGATCAAAATCCCCATGAAGCGTTCCACCGACCCGAGAATCGCCCGGTGAATCATCACGGGGTTTGATTTGGCCCCGTCAGAACCCATGTATTCCAGTTCAAATCGTTGCGGCATCGAAAAGTCAACCTGGATGGTACCAAGCTGCCAGTTTCGCTGCAGGCTGTCTTCAATGTTAAATTCAATTTTGGGGCCATAAAAGGCGCCCTCGCCCTCTTTGATTTTATACTCCAGGCCGAGTTTGGCAATCGAGCCGACCAGGGCCGAGGTCGCCCTTTCCCAGATTTCGTCGGAGCCCATGGATTTTGCCGGCCGGGTCGCTATAAAGATGGTGATTTTTTCAAAGCCGAATTTTTTATAGGCTTCGAGGGTAAATTTGATGATTTCTTCGACCTCGGTCGGCAACTGGTCGGGGGTGCAGAAAATGTGGCCGTCGTCCTGGGTAAAGGCCCTGACGCGAAAGAGACCGTGCAGTACGCCCGAAAGTTCGTGGCGGTGCACCAGACCAAACTCGGCGAGCCTCAGGGGCAGGTCGCGGTAGCTGCGGGCGTGGCTTTTGTATACCAGGGTCGCCCCGGGGCAGTTCATCGGCTTGATGGCAAACCCGCGCTCGTCGACCGTGGTAAAGTACATATTTTCTTTAAAATTTTCGTAATGTCCCGAACGCATCCAGAGTTCGTCGGAGAGCACCACCGGGGTTCTCAGTTCCTCGTAGCCCCGGGCGTTACATTCGGTGCGAATGTAGTCCTGAAGAAGGTTGAACAGGACCGTACCCTTGGCGTGGTAAAACGGCATACCGGCGGCCTCGTCGTGAAAGCTGAAGAGATCCAGCTCTTTACCGATCAGGCGGTGGTCGCGTTTTTTTGCCTCTTCGATGCGGTGCAAATATGATTTCAATTCCTTTTCGGTCGGGAAGCTGATGCCGTAGATTCGCTGCAACATGGGCTTGCTCGAATCGCCCTTGAAGTAGGCCCCCGAAATCGCGGTCAGTTTAAAGTGACCCAGCGACGAGGTGTTGGGTACGTGAGGGCCGCGGCAAAGATCCTGGAACTCGCCCTGCTTGTAAACCGTGATGTCTTCGTCTCCGGGAATATCGCCGACAATTTCGGCCTTGAAATTTTCGCCCATGGCCCTGAATTCCGAAATGGCCTTTTCACGGGAATACTCGTGGCGGCTTACCGGAAGTTTTTCTTCGACGATTTTAAACATTTCGTTTTCAATCGCCGGAAGGTCGTCCATGGAGATGGATTGATCCAGGGAAATGTCGTAGTAGAAAAAGCCGGGGCCGTGTTTGGTTACGGGGCCAAAGGTCAACTGGGCCGCCGGGTAAATCCTCTTGATGGCCTGCGCCAGAACGTGCGCGCTGGAGTGCCAGAAGACTTCTTTACCTTCGTCGGAGTCAAATGTAACGGGTTTGAGCTCGCCGGGTTTTTTTACGGCAAGGTTGAGGTCGAAAACCTCGTCGCCGCATTTTACCGCAAGGGTATGTTTTAAAACCTGGGGAAAATTTTCTTTAAAAACATCCAGGTAGGTTTTACCGGAATCAACTTCGACGGTTTTTTTATCGGGCAGGGTTAATTTGAACATATTCTCCGACTTTTGAGGGCTGGGCAGATTTTCAGCTTTTGCATGACTGGACAGGGGAAGTCCACTCATTCGCTTTGCGCATGACTGGACAAATGGAGTCCATTCACTCGCTCTGCGCATGACTGGACTCGAACCAGTGACCCCTTCCATGTCAAGGAAGTACTCTAACCACCTGAGCTACACGCGCTTTTTTTCATGGGCAATCATTTTAGAAAAGCGACCTGGAAATGTCGCTATGCAAAATAATCGCCCGAGGCCCACGACAGTAGCAAAGTTTTTGACAGGCTGTCAAGATTATATAAAATCTTTTGACAACGGGGGACTGTTTTTTAGCATGTTATTTAAAGATACAAAGAGCTGCGTTGTGAAAGTTGAGTACACGTCAGGCACCAGGTAGCCGGGGGAAAAATGGGGAGAACGAAGGTTAAAAAAATTGTCGTATTCGGGGCGACCGGGAAAACCGGACACCAGGTCGTCAGGTATGCCCTGGAAAAGGGTTTCAATGTCACGGTCATGGTTCGGGACAAGTCCCGGCTGTCTTTAAAGTATCATAATCTTACCATTGTCAAGGGCAACGTACTGAACAAGAAAGACGTTGAGAAGGTCGTCAAGGACCAGGACATCGTGGTTTCTTCCCTCGGGGTAAAACCCGGCCAGGAGCCGGTTTGCCGGGCTGGTATGGAAAATATCATCGAGACCATGAACAAGTTCAAGGTAAAAAAACTCGTCGCCGTTTCCGCCTACGGGGCGCGGGAAACCGCCGCCGGTTTTTACGGCGCCGCGTTGAATATGCTGATTAAAAAACTCATGGATGACAAAAACCAGATGGAGGAACTCATCGAACGAACGAAACTCGACTGGACCGTCGTCAGACCCGTTATCTTGACAAATACCCCCTTTACCGACAAATACAACATCATAACAGAAGGTCTCGTCAATGGCGTTCATTTTATATCGCGGGAAGACACGGCGCGATTTATCATTGACTCCCTGGATAAAAAAGAATACAAAAGAAAATTTGTCACGATTTATAATTAGTTTTTCGTTGACCTTTCTTTACGTAACTTTTTTTCATAAAAATGCCCGATAGATTTTTTTGCCAAAGCGGACATTTTTTAATGTTGAAATTTTTGCAGACAGCTTTGCGATTTTTTCTTTAGATCCTGGCCTGCTCCCGAAACGGCATGATTTTTTTCCGGCTTTGGGCTTCTGTTGTATATTGGCAGATATGTTAAAAGAAGGCGATGCCGTACCGGGTTCCCTGACGGGGCTGGTGGTTGTGCAGACTCCCCACGGGTTTCTGGAAAAAGACGAGACCCTGGAGAACCTGTTTAAAAAAAATACCGTACTGTTGTACTTTTACCCGAAAGATATGACGCCGGGGTGCATTACCGAGGCCGTAGGTTTTCAGGCCTGGCTGCCGGAGTTTAAAAAACTCGGGGTGCGCGTGATCGGGTGTTCGCGCGACACGGTAAAATCGCATTGCGGGTTTATCGAGAAAAAATCCCTGGCGTTTGAATTGATCAGCGACACCTCGGGGGCCATCACCGAAGCCTTCGGCGTCTGGGCCGAAAAATCCATGTACGGGAAAAAATTCATGGGAATTCTTCGAAGTTCGTTTCTCATCGAAAAGGGCAAGGTCGTCAAGGTTTACCCGAAGGTCAGCGTCAAGACCCATGCCGAAGAGGTCCTCGAATTCCTGAAAAACCGTTAGCCGCTAATTTGCGTCGTTGCCGCCCTGCACAGGCTCCACCCTTGTCAAATTTTCGCCGGAACATCCCCAAATTGAACTTGCCGATAAGGCCATGATATAAAATGGAGTCGAACCGATGAAATCGCTTTCGGAAATATCCGGGTTTACCGACGAGCAGTTGAAGGCCCTTCACAAGCGAGGCGTCAAGGACGTTCAGGACCTTCTGTATTATTTTCCACGAAAGTATGTCGATCGAAGCCGCCTGCTTGACCTGAAGACTTCGCGGGTCGGCGACGTCGTGACCTTCATCGGGGTGGTCGCGGGCAGCGAGGTAAAGTACGGCCGCAGGCGGCGCCTGATCGTGACGTGCAAAACCGCCGAGATGAAAATCGAATTGATTTTTTTCCAGGCAATTCCGTACTATCAAAAAATTCTAACGACCGGGGTACAGGCGGCCTTTTCGGGCAAGATCGACATGTTTCACGGCAGCATCAACATCATGCACCCCGAAGTCGAGATCCTGACCGGCGACGAGCTCCTGCATATGGGCAAGATTATCCCTATTTATCGCATAACCGACGCGATGCGAAACCATTACCTGACAAACCGGGTTTTACGGTCTGCCGTTCGAAAGGCCCTCGATCTTTACGCCCCCCGTATTGCCGACTACCTGGGCGGGGAAAAACCCGGCGAGTTTAAGGTACTGGGGCTTTCAGACGCCCTGGAGCGCATTCACTTTCCCCATGAGATGACCGACGTCGACCAGGCGCGTCGGCGGCTGGCCTTTGACGAGCTGCTTATCTTTGCCGTCGTCATGCACGAAAAAAAACTCCGGCGCCGGGCGTTGAAAAAATCGCAGCCCCTGCATGACGATCAAAAAAAAACCTGGGGCGATATTATTATAAAAAATTTACCCTTTACGTTAACCTCCGATCAGCAGAAGGCCGTCGCGGCGCTGAAAGATTTCGCCTACCGGACCTACCCCTTCGGGGCGCTTCTGCAGGGTGACGTGGGGTCGGGTAAAACCCTTGTGGCCCTTCTTTGCGCCCTGGAATACCTGGAAGAGGGCATTCAGGTCGCCGTGATGGCCCCGACCGAAATCCTCGCCCGCCAGCACTATGCTAATTTTATTAACTATATTTCAGACCTTCCGTTTTTACAGATGGAACTTTTGACGGGCTCCGAGAAGGCGTCGGAGAAAAAAGAAAAGCTCGACCGGATAAAAAGGGGCGACACGTTATTTGTTATCGGCACCCACGCCCTGATCCAGGAGAAGACGGAGTTTGCCACGCTTGGCCTTGTCGTTATCGACGAGCAACACCGCTTCGGGGTCGAACAGCGCGATACCCTCAGGGGCAAGGGCATCATGCCGGATCTCCTGGCCATGAGCGCCACGCCGATACCGCGGAGCCTTACCCTGACGTTATACGGCGACCTGGAGGCGATCACCCTGACCGAAAAGCCCCCGGGTCGAATGCCCATCGATACGCGGCTGTTCGACGAACTGGAATTGCCCAGTCTCTACCGGGGGGTAAAGAAGTATGTCGACATGGGCCGACAGGCCTATATCGTCTACCCGCTCATAGAAGAAAGCGAAAAGATCTCGTGGGCCTCCGTGATGACCGACTACCACTACCTCGAGCGGGAGGTTTTTACCGGTTACCGCCTCGGACTTTTGCATGGGCGCCTGAGCTCTGAAGAAAAGGACCGCGCGATGGAAAAATTCAAGCAGGGCGTCATTCAAATTCTCGTCACCACCACCGTCATCGAGGTCGGCGTCGATGTGCCTAACGCCACCGTGATGTTGATTCGCAACGCCGAAAAGTTTGGCCTGTCGCAGCTTCACCAGCTCCGGGGGCGGGTCGGTCGCGGTCAGCACCAGAGTTTCTGCATCATGGTCAAGTCGCCGCGAATAACCACCGAAGGCGAAGAACGCCTCAAGGCCATGGTCGAATCCGAAGACGGTTTCTACCTTGCCCAGAAAGACTTCGAGATCCGCGGCAGCGGCGAGCTTTTAAGCACCCGCCAGTCGGGCGTCTCGGAATTCAAGATTGCCGATCTTCGTTATCACAGCGACCTTGCCGTCATGGCGCACAACATGATCGAGGGAAACCCCGAACTTCGCGATAAAATCATGTCCATGAAAAACTGGAAAAGCCTGCTTAAAAAAGGATTTATTCTTTTTGACAATTGAGTAATGGATTTTCAACAAGTTTCAGCGCTGAACTGTTTTTTCGGGGTTGTTTTTGGCTTTTAGAAATTCCAGGAAATCATCGGATTTCATGGGGCGCGCGAAAAGGTAGCCCTGGATATGGGTGCATTCGAGAACTTTCAGGATTTCAAGCTGGGCGTTGGTTTCGACTCCTTCGGCGATGATGCCCATTTTCATGGCGTGGGCCATCATGATGATGGCCGATACGACGGTTTTTTGTTCGGGGCTGTCGACCAGGTTGTCGATGAACGACTTGTCGATTTTTATGTTCGTTATGGGCATCTTAGTCAGGTAGTTCAGCGACGAATAGCCTGTGCCGAAATCGTCAACCGCGATGTGCAGGCCGATATTTTTCATCCCGACCAGGGTCGAGATATTTTTTTCGGCATTGGACATCAACCTCGATTCGGTGATCTCGATGAGAAGTTTGCTTACGTCAACCCCGGTATTGTCAATGATAGTTTTCATTTTGGAAAATAAATGTTCATCGTCGAGCAGTTTGGTTGAAAAGTTTATCGAAATGTAGGGCGTGGCCTGTTTTATCTCGCCCTGGGAAGCCAGTGCTGAAATCTTTTGTTGCATTTGCGCGCCCTGTTGAAACGCCCAGTAACCAATTTCCAGAATGGCCCCCGATTTTTCGGCAATCGGGATAAACAACGAAGGGCTGATAAAGTTATCCCCATGTACCCACCTTGCCAGGAGTTCCGCGCCCAGGATTTGCGTCCCGTCTATGTTGAATATGGGTTGAAAGTACGGTATAAGTTCGTTTTTTTCAATGGCCGAGCGAAGACCGTTGGCGATGGTCATTTCGCTGGTAATGGTTTCCTGGAGTTCCTTGCTGAAGATTCGCCAGTTGTCGCGCCCCTTGACCTTGGCCTCATACATCGCGATGTCGGCGTTTTTAATCAACTCGGGGGCGGAATGCAGACCGCCTTCCCCGAAAGAGATGCCGATGCTGCCCGAGATGAAAATGGTTTTGTCGAGAATTTCAAAGGGCTTTCGTAAAAAGGCGCTCAAGCGGTTGGCAATGCCAAAGGCGGTTTCTCTTTCTTTAATTTGTTCGCAGAGAATGATAAATTCGTCGCCGCCAAACCGGGCCACGGTATCGCCGGGGCGCACCGTCGAAACAAGTCTTTCGGATACCTCCATCAGAAGCTTGTCGCCAAATTCGTGCCCGTAACTGTCGTTGATGACCTTGAAACCGTCAAGGTCTACAAACAGGATGGCGATTTCTTCCTGCGTACGGGTCGCCCTGGCCAGGGCGTTTGAGATTCTCTCGTTGATCAGGCTGCGGTTGGGTAGTTGCGTCAGGGGATCATGACCGGCCTTCCAGGTAAGATTTTCCTCCATTTTTTTCTTGTCGGTGATATCGCGAAGCGAGGCCACCATGAGATTGTTATCCCCGATTTTAATTTTTGTGATGGTAGCCTCAGCCGGGAATTCCTCGCCTTTTTTGGTATAACCGGCAATTTCTCCCCGTTTGCCCATACGCCTGTCCTGGTCGGGTGAATTTAAAAAACCCCTCATGTGAATTTCGTGGGCCTCCCGAAACCGCGGCGGCAAAATCAGACCAACCGATTTGCCTATCAGTTCCTGTTTTTGATATAAAAACAATTCGCAGGTACTCTCGTTTACATAAACGATGATTCCGTTTTCGTCGGTGACGATGATCGCAATATCCGTTTTGGCCAGGATCCGATCGGAGGGCGATTGATCCTGGGTTTCAAGATTCAGCGAATACGCCACGGGTTCTTTCGGGGCATTTGGGGTTTTTTGGCCATAGATGATCCGGTTTAAATATCGTTTGGGTATGACCGGCTCGATGGAACCGAAATCTTCCACGATGGAAAACCACCCATCCTTATCACATTTTGCCAAAAATGAATTTACCCTGGCGTGCTGCGTCATGGGGTCCATCCAGACATCGCCCTGCGGGCTTCGGATCTTGACTATGGCCAGGGCCTTGCAAAGCGCCTCCGGTTCGAGACTTTCGGCGACGGTTGCCGCCCTGGCAAAGGCCTTAACGCAGGCATACGTTCCTTCGCCGAAGTTTGTCAGGATGCCGTTTCCCCTGGGCCATAACCCGGTAACGCCCTCAAATTTTTGTATACGTTCGAGCACCTCGCAATTTTCAATCGTGTCGACGCTCATAAAGTACGTATTCGAAGAATAAAACCCCTCTCGAATTTCGGGGCTTAGATTGCTCACCATGGCTTCGTCATAATGACCCATCACGACAGCCATCCGCTCTTTCAGGCCCATCCTGGTAAAGCTGGTCAAAAGGTTTACCTGGTCGATGCCCGCAAAGTAGGGTACAAAGACATCGGCGCCCGATTTTTTAACCTTCTCGAGAAGCCCGTCGATGTTTTCGCTGCCAATCGGCAGGTATTCTTCGCCCACAATTTCGCCCCCATAGTTGTGCAGGGCCAGTTTTGCCGCATCGATGGAACCCAGGGGCCATTCGTAGTTGCTCCCGGCAAAGAAAAATTTCGGGCCGTACTTCTGGGCCATGTAGGGAATCATCTTGTAGATTTGCTGGTTTGGCAGGGCCGCGAAGTTGAAAAAATAAGGGTTGAAAATGGAGCCTTCATAAAATGAAAAATTTAAAAAAGGCACTTTTAATTTTTCATTGACCCGGTTGGCGACGGCGATACGCGAATTTGAAAGAAGGTTACCGATGATGGCGACGCAATTTTTTTCCAGAACAAGTTTTTCCGCCGCGGGAACGGCCGTCGAAGGCAGGCTGCCGTCGTCTTCGATTATGATTTTCAGGCGGCGCCCCAATATGCCGCCTGATTCGTTGATTTCTCTTTCGGCGATCAAGGCGGCGCGGCTGATTTCTTCGCCATATAGCGAAACCAGGCCGGTCAGCGGCGGCATTAAACCAAGGTTAATTTCGTCAGGCATAGAGGTACGGTGTATAAGGTAACCTAAATCCTAACAAGATCCAATATTATAATCAAGTTGTCGGGCCATCTCGCTTTTTTTTTTTATTCCGATGTCCGATTCTACCGCCGAAAAACCCAGAAGAGCCTATGTATTGACCAGCGGGGGGCTTGATTCCACCCTTGCCGTAAAGATGCTGCAGGAACAGGGAGTTGACGTCACCGGTGTTTATGTCAGTACCGGGTTTTGCCTGAATTCGCATCAAAAAAAGGCCGGCCGTTTTGACGAAGCCAAGCCCGACGTCTTCAAGGTAACCGAAGAACTCGGCATCGATCTTGAGGTGATCGACATCAGCCGGGAATATCTCTCGATCATCACCAACCCGGTTTACGGCTGGGGCAAAAACGTCAACCCCTGCATCGACTGCCGCATTCACATGTTGCGCAAGACCCGCGAGCTGATGGAAAAAAACGGCTTCGACTTTGTCGCCACCGGGGAGGTTCTCGGCCAGCGCCCGATGTCGCAGCGAAGCGACACCTCAAAACTCATCGAAGAAAAGTCGGGCTTAAAAGGATATCTCCTGAGGCCGCTTTCGGGGCGCCTGCACAGGATGACCGAACCCGAAAGGCTCGGCTGGGTTGACCGGGAAAAGCTCGGGAGCATCCAGGGCAGGTCCCGCAAGCAGCAGTTTCGACTGGCAACGCATTATAATCTTCAAAACATTTCGACCCCCGCCGGCGGCTGCTGCCTGCTGACCGACGAAAATTACGCGGTACGCTTCAAGGACTACCTGAAAGACCGCCGGGCCCTACTTGATTCGGACGCCTCGCAACCGTTGACGTTAGACACCATGATGATACTCGGTACCGGGCGGCAGGTAAAAATCCGCACCGGGTTAAAACTGGCGATGGGTCGCGACGAGGGTGAAAACAGGCTGATCGGGCATTACGGCGCCGACCATATCGTACTGGAACCCGACGAGAATTTTCCCGCGCCGACCGCGTTGCTGGAGTTTGTCTATAATGAAACAAACTATGATGTAAAATCGCAACTGGAAACAACCTGGAATATAAATTTTACCGAAGAACCCGGTTTTGATAAAGACCGCCTGCAGAAATTTTTAGACGACTGCGGCGCCCCCTTTGCCAAAAACCTCACCCCGGAAGATCTCTACGTCTGTTGCCGCATTCTCGCCCGTTACGGCGACGCCGCCGAAGATGAAAAAATGACGGTTCATATTTCGTCGCAAAAAAACCTGGACAAGGCTCGCACCAGGGTCGCCGAAACCATCGTCGAAGCATTGCCAATTCAAAGAGAAGAGATACTCGCCCGGCAGCTCGTTATTAAACCCAACGAGAGTCATTTGTAAAAGGATCATGAAAAAGTTCTTAAAAATAAAACAGTATGTAATTTTCAACCGTGGACGTTATGCAAAACATAGAAGGAATTATGCCATTGCCGGAATTCTTCTTCTGGGGTTGACCGCAAATTTCCTGGGGGCACAGCCGCCAGAATTGACCCAGCCGCAACCCAAACGAAATGAAAAGGAATACCCGCCGGGTTTTTATGCGGGCGACCCGATTCCGGATCATACGGTCTACCTGACCTTTGACGACGGCCCGGTAGACTGGACCGACGAAATACTCGATACGTTACATGCAAATGACGTCAAGGCGACGTTTTTTATTTGCGCCAACTGGTGGCCCGGTTCGACGCGAAAACAAAATGCGTTTAAAAAATTCAAAGATACGTTGACGCGAATGGTAGAAGAAGGTCACGTTCTGGGCAATCACACCGCCGGGCATGGCAGTTTTGAAGCCATGAGCGCCCAGAAAATCGAACGGCAGCTTGACCTCAACCAGGAACTGCTCAACGAGGTTCTCGAAGAAAAGGCCCCAAAGATGACCCTGATCAGGCCCCCCTTTGGTCATCCCTGGAATTACGGTACAAAGCCCGAAGAAAAGGTCAGGGTGGCCAACGTCTTGAAGAAAAAAGGTTTCGTGATGATGTGGTCAAAAAACTTTAACTCAAAAGATTCCCGCGAATGGGTCAAGGGCGAATGGTACGAAAGAGGAAGTAAAATTGACGTAGACAAAAAAGAATTTCGCCAGAAAACCCATGACATATACAACCAGATCATCAAGAATCTCAAGGGCGGGGGCGTCGTGATCCTGTTTCACGATACCCACCTTACCAGCGTGAAGGTTTTGCCGGAGCTGATCCAGAAGTTGAAATCTCTCGGATATCGCTTTGCCACGCTGGAAGACTACGTTCAATGGCGCTGGAAGGCCTCCAGCGGCGAATTGATGAATATTCAGTAGGTTAATCGTGGTTGCACCTGTATTTCGCGCTGTAGAATCGCCCTTGAATATACAAAATAATTCAAATAAAATGAAATCCGTCATACCATATTTTACCCTTGGCATTTTGATTAGTGTTTTGTCGTGTCAACAGCCCGCCATGCCGGGCGAAACTGACGCAAGACCCGCTCAAATCATGACGGTTCACGGTCTTGTCGGCGGCGAAAAAGCCACGGCCATGACCGGGGCCGGGCAACTGGTCGACATTAATTCCCGGGGGGAGTTTTTTGTCTCTGGCACAAGCCTGCCGGCGACGATTTCGGGAATGCCCGAAGTTGTAAACCCGCCGGAAGGCAAAACCTGTTCGGTCATGCCCGAATTGCTCGAAGGTTCAGATTCACCCGGCTGGGTTCTGGTATGCTCGCCCCTGAAGTTTTTTACCATAGGCGGGGTCGTAACGGGCCTGCCCGGCAAACCGTTAAAACTTCAGTTGAATGATTTTCCTCCCGTAACGATTGCTAAAAACGGAAGATTTACCCTGCCCCGGAACCTGGCTGAAAATACGCCCTACGAATTGCGGGTTGCCGGTCAACCCGGTATGCCGGGCCACCTCTGTGCGGTCCATCGCGGACTCGGCGTGGTTGCGGGTAACGTAAACGACATCGAGGTCGTCTGTTCTTCCGACGTATTTCTGCTGGGCGGTTCGGCCCGGGGCCAGAAGTCCGGGCTGACCCTGAAAAATGCAAACGGCGACATTGTCTCCATCGGGCGAAACGACCATACATTTCATTTTTCGCAATTTATACCAGCGGGCGCCGATTTCTCGGTCGCCGTTGAGAACCAGCCCTGGGGCCAGGAATGTTACATTGAAAATGCCGGCGGCACAAACATACGGCGTTCGGTGCAGAACATACTGGTGGTGTGCGAAGACGTACGCGAGCTTGTTGTAAAACCGGGGATCTTAAAAAATGACGCCCGGCTTGCCGGCGAGGGTACAATTCTGCATCTCTGGTTTTATCTCGATCGCAACCAGGTGGTCTACCCGACATTGAAAAAAACCGTCGCGTATGTTACCGGCAAAGGGTATACGATAATGGCCCCGGTGGGGACATTTTACGTGAGAGCGTTTATCGATGTGGACGGCGATGAAAGACCAGGTATCGGAGAGGACATTCAATCGAGGTTACTTCGTCTATCGATCCAACCTGCCGGACCTTTACAGGTTGTTGAGATTCCCCTGGAAAGTACGTTACACGCCAGCGGGTTTGAGGGGTTTAACGCCTACGTTTTCAATACCGCCGAATGGCTTCAACCGCGAGGGGGTAAATGCGGCGGGGTTTACCTGCGGCTGGAGAGTAAAAATTTTCGCGGCAATAAAAATCACATTTCGCCGGTGTATGTTATTTTGCCCGATAAAAAAACGGTCGAGCTTTTAGACGACGGCGGCTGCGGCGACTCGTTTAACAACAACGCCTCCAGTTACGACCGCCAGAGCGGCGACGGCCAGGTTTCGGCGGGCATCGACCGGTCGTATGGTATTCAAGCCGGCAGTTATACTTTTTTTTATGTTAACTATCTTGAAGACAAAGTTCACGTCTTTGAAGATACCGTGACAAATGTTTTGCCGTTGTCTTCCCTGGTGGCCCTTGAAAACCCTACCGGGGCGCTGGCGGTACAGACGCCAAACCCGGTTTTCCGTTGGAGCCCGATTGGCGGCGCCTCAAGCTATGAAATTTTACTGGAAAGTACGGATCATTCGATCAATAACTATCTTGACCCGCGCCGGTTTGTCAATGCCAACAGTTATGTGGCCCCGTTTGACCTTCTCGATCAAAAGGCCTACAAGGTCAATATTCAGGCCTTTGATGCCGACATTACGGACACGACCAAAAAAGACGGCCTTGATTTTGACGCCGTATCGCAGGGCCCCGATCAGTTTTTTATCGCCGACTTTTCGGGAAACCACAGCGTGAAGGTTTCGGGGCGACTGACAAATACTTCCGGCGGGTCCGGTTCTTACCTCATCTATGGCGACGGCAACGTCGAAACCGGCAGTTGGGAATCGAGCGTCTTTTTACCGGCCGATAGCCAGACGTATTCTCTGGCCCTGTTTCGAAATTCCGGAAAATTCGGGGCGATGATTTCGGGGATCAATGTCGACGATAGCGGCTACCTGCTTTCGAGCGTCAACCGGGCCTATGTGAAATGGAACCAGGGGCTCGGCCTTGCCGACAACCTTTTGCTCGACCTGGCCTGGAACAAACCGCTTTTGCTGATCGAACCCGCCGCCGGTCAGAGCGGCCAGGGCGAATACCCGGTTTTTTCCTGGGAAAGTTTTCCCCAGAACTCATCGTCGCCATGGAGTTATATCTTGTGGGTTACCCCGTGGAATTCTCACGGCGCCCCGCGCCTGGTCGGTCTTGAGAACAACCGCATCGACTTTCGCTACGTAAATTCTGCGGGGTATCGTAACCTGTCTTCTTTGTACCAATGTACGTTGAATACTGATAGCGCCATAAAAGCCAATAGTATTAACAAAATTAATAATGGAAAAAAGTACGGGGGACAAACGTTTTCGGCCTGCGGTTATGAGGATAATCGTCAGCCCGGAGACGCTTCGGTAGAAGGTTTAAAAGAACAAACCGAATGGGAATGGAAGGTCATGATTGTTCCGTGTAAATTTCAAGACGAAAGAAATTTTACCGATATCGATTTAAACGGCCGCTCAGACTACGTCGATTGTCTATTGAAAGTTTTCTCCGGCGAAAAACCCGTTATAGCCGAATCGGTTTCGAATCTTTTTTCAACCTACTAAGCGGCGCATAACGGGCATCCTAGAACCACTTGTTTTTTCGCAAGAGCAAAAGTTCGGCAATACCGACACCCAGAAGCGTGATTACAAAGCCGGTAAAACCCATGGAGTGAGTCGCGCCCGGAATGCCGCCCAGGTTTACGCCCAGAAGACCGGTTAAAAAGGTAAGCGGCAGGAAGATAACCGTAAACAGGGACAACATGTACATTCGCTGGTTGACCTGCTCGTTGGTGCGGCTGTTGATTTCTTCCTGGACGATGGCGGCCCTTTCGCGAACGGCGTCGAGATCTTCGATGTGGTGAATCAGCCGGTCGGTGGCCTCCCTCAGGCGCAGGCGAATGGATTCGTCGATCCAGGTGCACTTTTCGCTGGGCAACTTGTGCAGGGCCTCGCGCTGGGGCGAGAGGTAACGGCGAATCCCGATGATCTGTCGGCGCAATTCGGATATGTCCAGGCGCAGCTCTTTGTCACCTTCTTTCAGCAATCGTGTTTCTATAAGGGCAATTTCTTCTTCGGTGTCGTCGATGGTATCGCCCATGCGCAAGATCATGTTCTCGCAAAGATGGGCCAGGAAATCCGCAGAACTTTTCGGCCCCTTTCCAATGGCCAGTTTCGTGATGAGGTCGTTGATGGAAAGCATGTCCCGCTTGCGTGTCGAGATGATCCGGGATTTCTCGATCCAGAGCCGGATGGCTACCATGTCTTCGGGCTCGGCGCCCGGGTTGTGATTTACCCCGCGCAAAATCAGAAGCAGGTTGTTGTCGATAGAAGAAACCCTCGGGCGCGAGCTGGCCTCAACCAGGGCATTGGCAACCGGTAGCAAGATTCCGCTGTCGTAGATCAGCCAGTTTCGTACTTCTTCGGAGGTATAATCAAAATGAAGCCAGACGATGCCGTCTTTTTTCTTCCACTTCTGCCAACTGTTGTCGGTAACGAACGTCGCCCCGCCTTTTTTGTCTAACAGGCAGGCGTGAATCAGCCCGTGATGCTCCGATAAGTGTTCTGTCATCCTTTAGTTTCGGAATGAATACCGGGCAGGTAGAGAAAAAATTCGTAAGATATATATTGGGACAAAGCCGCCCAGAACATTAAAATAAGGTTGACATTTTATCACAAGATGACGATATTGATCATGTCACCACTGGAAGGTTCGCCAACCAGTCCCCTCCCTTGTTACGACAGGGAGGACATGTTATTATCTATTCCTCATAATGAGAGTTGCATTTTTAATTGATGGATTCAATTTATACCATTCCATCAAGGATGCAGAGAAAAATAATTCCTTAAAACTTAGATGGCTTGACATTCATGGTTTGTGTAAATCTTATTTACCAAATATAGATAAAACGGCTACCCTGGAATCGATTCACTATTTTTCAGCACATGCAATTCATCGAGTGGCAAATGATGTTAATGTAATAAATCGACATAATATATATATCCAATCTCTGACATCTAAAAATATTAATGTTCATTTAGGGCAATTCAAGCAAAAATTGGTTTATTGTAATAAGTGTCAAACATCATCATTTAAATTTGAAGAAAAAGAAACAGATGTTGCTCTTGCCGTAAAGATTTTTGAATTATTTTTCTTAAATCTTGCAGATCATATAGTATTAATAACCGGAGATACGGATATCATGCCTGCAATAGTTACCAGTAAAAAATTATTTCAAAAACCCATATCAATTATTTTTCCTTACAAACGGTTTAATGCGGCCTTCAATAACATAGCTGCAAAAAAAATTAAAATAAAAGCTGATACCTATGCAAGACATCAATTACCTTTAAAAATTACGCTAAATGATGGAAGGGAAATTCACAAACCAGTTGAATGGTAAATATCAAAATATATGTCTTCCATACCTTCGGGTACATATTACGGGATTTTCATTGACAGATTGTACTGACAATGGGTTTTACACTACACAAAAAAATCTGGATGTCGTGATCGGGCAGTTTTTAGAGCCTGCGGTTGCGATGTTCAAAAATGAGGAAGAAAACTATGAGTGATAATTTGTTATTCGCCCTGGGCTGCTCTGTGCTGGCTCTTTTATATGGGGTTTTTTCGATCAAGTGGATTTTATCAAAACCGACCGGTAACGACCGGATGCGGGAAATTGCAAGCGCAATTCAAGAGGGGGCCAAGGCCTACCTCAATCGCCAATACACAACGATCGGCGCTGTCGGCGCCGTGATTCTCGTTGTCATTGTTGTTTTCCTGAATACCTATACGGCAATTGGTTTTGCCATCGGCGCCATATTCTCGGGACTGGCCGGGTACATCGGCATGAACATTTCGGTTCGGGCCAACGTTCGTACGGCCGAGGCCGCCAATGACGGTTTAAATGCCGCCATGCAGGTCGCCTTTCGCGGCGGCGCCATCACCGGGATGCTGGTGGTCGGCCTGGGCCTTCTGGGCGTTGCCGGTTACTATGCCATTTTAACCGAGTTTCTGGGCGTCGAAAGTAACGAAGCCCTGCATGCCCTTGTCGGTCTTGCCTTCGGGGGCTCCCTGATTTCGATTTTTGCGCGGCTTGGCGGCGGTATCTTTACCAAGGGCGCCGACGTCGGCGCCGACATCGTGGGCAAGGTCGAGGCGGGAATTCCCGAAGACGACCCCCGCAACCCTGCGGTGATTGCGGATAACGTAGGCGACAACGTGGGCGACTGCGCCGGTATGGCGGCCGACCTGTTTGAAACCTATGCCGTGACCGTCGTTGCCTCAATGCTCCTTGGCGGGCTCGTTCTGCAAAACGCCGGGGCGGCCGTGATCACGTTCCCCCTGGTTCTGGGCGGCGTGGCCATCATCACCTCGATCATCGGCACGTTTTTTGTGAAGGTTCGCGAAGGCGGCAAGATCATGAACGCCCTTTACCGGGGTCTGATCGTGACCGGGGTTCTGGCCGCGGTGGCTTTTTATTTTGTTACCGATTATGTCATGGGTTCCAACGGCACCTACAGCACGATGGCCCTTTATGGCTGCGCGATGATCGGCCTGGCCCTGACTGCCGCCATGGTGGTCATTACCGAATACTATACCGCTACGGAATATAAACCCGTTCGTCACATCGCCGAAGCCTCAACTACGGGCGACGGTACCAACGTTATCGCCGGCCTTGGCGTTTCGATGAGATCGACAGCCGCGCCGGTTCTTGCCGTTTGCGCCTCGATCTGGGGAGCCTATGAACTGGCGGGTCTCTACGGCATCGCGATTGCCGCAACTTCGATGCTTTCGATGACCGGTATCATTGTGGCGCTGGATGCCTACGGCCCGATTACGGACAATGCCGGGGGTATCGCCGAGATGGCCGAACTGGACGACAAGATTCGAAATATCACCGATCCGTTAGATGCGGTGGGAAATACTACGAAGGCCGTTACAAAAGGCTACGCCATTGGTTCAGCCGGTCTGGCAGCCCTCGTTCTCTTTGCCGATTATACCCATACGCTGCAATCCAACGGGATGAACATTGTGTTTGATCTATCCGATCATATCGTATTGATAGGCTTGTTTATCGGGGGTTTAATTCCCTATTTGTTTGGCGCGATGTCGATGGAAGCCGTCGGTCGTGCGGCAGGCGGAATCGTAAACGAGGTGCGGCGGCAATTTAAAGAAATGCCCGGTATCATGAAGCGTACCCAGAAGCCCGATTATTCCAGGGCGGTCGACATGCTGACCCGGGCGGCCATTAAAGAAATGATTGTTCCGTCGATTTTGCCGATCCTGGTACCCGTGGTGGTCGGTCTCGTGCTCGGGCCAAAGGCTCTCGGGGGCGTTTTGATCGGGACGATCGTTACCGGTATATTTGTCGCCATCTCGATGACCACCGGCGGCGGCGCCTGGGATAACGCCAAGAAGTACATCGAAGACGGACATTTTGGCGGCAAAGGTTCGGACGCACACAAGGCCGCCGTTACCGGCGACACCGTCGGCGACCCGTACAAAGATACGGCCGGCCCGGCGATCAACCCGTTGATCAAGATCATCAACATCGTCGCCTTGATGATGATACCGCTTTTGAAATAAATTGTTTTGTTAAAATTGTAGCGGGGTTTAAAAACCCCGCTACAATTCATATTCTGAAAAAATACTATCGTAATAAAATTCATGAAAATCATCTCCTGGAATGTAAACGGAATTCGCGCGGTTGAAAAAAAGGGCGAGTTGCAGAAATTTCTTCAAAACGAAGATCCGGATATTTTGTTTATCCAGGAAATCAAGGCCAAAACCGGCCAGTTGTCAACCTACCTGACCGAGAACCCCGACTACCTGCAGTATTATCACTCGGCGGAAAAACCGGGTTACTCGGGGGTCGGCGCCTGGGTTAAAAAAGCCTGGCTGGCAAAATCCAACCCCGGGGGGCCGCCGAAGGTTGAAACCGGCATGCCTGGCTGGAACGACAGCGAGGGCCGCGTCCTCAGAATTGATTTTGAAAAGTTTATTGCCATTGGCGTGTACTTCCCCAACGGGGGCAAGAGCGAGGCTGCCTGGCTTGAAAAGCTTGAATTTTACGAACATTTTCTGGGTTACGTAAACGACCTTCGAAAAACCGGCAGGCATATCGTCTGGTGCGGCGACCTAAACGTAGCGCATAACCCCATTGACCTGGCCCGACCCAAAGAGAACGAAGGCAACATCGGTTTTCGCCCCGAAGAACGCGCCTGGGTCGACAAGGTCGTCAAGGCCGGCTGGGTCGACGCCTTTCGAAGCCTCTACCCCGATGAAGAAAGCTACACCTGGTGGCACATGATCTCCAACGCCCGCGCCCGAAACGTCGGCTGGCGCATCGATTATTTTTTCGTCGACCAGGGCGATCTCCATAAAGTCAAATCTGCCCCGCACATCAACGCCCAGATGGGCTCCGACCATTGCCCGCTCGCACTTGAAATGGAGGTGTAGAGATTGGGGGTGCAATCTAATTCGTATTCTTTATGGGCAAGCGGTTTAAAATAATTTTGTGAAAAAAAATAAATACAATTGCTTAATACACTGTCGGAAAAATTGGTAAAATTCTTGCGCATAACGTTATCGTTAATCCCCTGCTGCTTCCCACTCCACCTCTATCACCCCCCAGTCAAACAAATAAACTAAACACTTGACGGCACACATAGAATAGTGTAGTATAATGTGTGGAGAGTAAACATGGCATCAAATTTAGCGATTGATGAAAACCTTTTGGTTGAAGCAAAAAAAATTGGTGGGCACAAAAACAAGCATTTTTTTAATTTGCGCGGTTGCCTTTAATCATGATTTACCCATATTCACTTTAGATAAAGATTTTAGCAACTTTTCAAAACACATAAATATCAAACTTTTAAAAATTTCGTAAAAAAAGATTTGTCCTATTCTAAAGGCAGGCGTTTTCCCCTTCAGCCGAACAACCGTAAAAAAGCTTCGGGCAGGCGAACGGGGCGGCCGTTTTTGAGGCAGAGGGTGGTCATGGTGGCCAACGCGACAGGGTGCAGGTCCGGGAGAAGGTAGATGTCCTGTTTGAAGATCGCCCGAACCCGGTCTTCGAGAACGACGTCGGTGCCGACGATGAAGCGGTCGCGGCTTCGAAGGGAGGTCTTGTACTCGATCTCGGCCTTGATGAGAACCGGGTCGATGCCGGCTTCGTGGAGGTTGACAAAGTCCAGGCTGACGGTTCGCAGCAGTTCGTGGCGGGCGTGCTCCAGGTAGTTCTGGTAGACCGCGTTGTTGACGATCCCCTGGAGGTCGCACTCGTAGTCGCGACCGCTCATTTCGAGGGTGTGCCGGTAGTCTCTCATGCCGTAGGCTCCAACTTTGCCTCGGCATGTCGAGCATTTTTGGGATAAGGGAAGAAGAGTCCGCTGAGGCCCGGGGCAGAAAATCCAGAAAGTTGGTATAAAAAGTGGTCACGGAGCAGGGAATTCATTATACTCACCCTGTATTTTTAAAAAGTAAGTGATTAATCACTTACAAAAGTTTTCAGGAGAAACCATGAGTTCAACAATAAAGTCACTTTCCTTTTCAAAAGTAGTCGTTTCGCTTCTTATATTGGTCTTCGGCTTGATGACGCTGGTCGAAGGCGGCCAAACGCTGCTGCGAACCCCGTTGGCCGAGATGCCGGCCCAGAAGATCGTACCCTTTGTGCTGATCTTTAACGCGGCCTCGGGTTTTGTCTACCTGGCCCTGTTCTGGGGCGTCTTTCGAGACAAGGCCTGGGCAAAGCCCCTGTCGCTGGGCCTCGTGATCAGTATCGCCCTCGTCTTTTTAGCCTTCGGCATCCACGTCAGCCAGGGCGGCGAGTTCATGACCCGCACACCCTACGCCATGACCATTCGCCTGACCTTCTGGATTCTGGTCACCGCCTGGATCTGGAAACGCAAGGGATAAAAAAATTCCCGCAATTTTTTGAGTTGGGGGGCCATGAAAAGTCCATCGTAGAAGGGCGCTGAACTTTACCCATTTTTTCGGACAGAATATTAAGCAATAAATCTCCGTTCATAGTCCGCAGGGCTCATATATCCTAACCGACTGTGACTTCGATTTCGGTTATAGAAATACTCAATGTAAACA
>Ga0224510_10000241_pt1 | contig 45958 bp, 36 predicted proteins | sample SF_May12_sed_USG_FD_170161 | JGI IMG/M metagenome (GOLD analysis project Ga0224510, IMG submission 170161) | Sediment microbial communities from San Francisco Bay, California, United States - SF_May12_sed_USGS_4_1 | ecosystem: Environmental > Aquatic > Marine > Sediment | place: USA: California... | reverse complement strand
TGCCCGCGCCCAGTACAAAACGATCTGCGCCGTACACCAGCAGTGCAAATCCGCCGATGATGGCACCTAATTCCAGAAAACCAAAAGCCATAGCTATCCCAACTTATCGAGTGAGTGTGTCGAGGAAAATTCCCGCAAACACGGCGGCGCCCAGCCAATTGTTATTCAAAAATGCGCGAAAACAGCAGTCACGCTGCCGGTTGCGAATCAGCCACAATTGATACATGGCCAGACCGGCGGCGAGCAGAATGCCGGCATAGTAAAACAGCCCCAGGGACTGCGATAGTCCTATCAGTATAAAACCGCCCAGTACCAGCCCTTGCAGCGCGGCGATGATGGCGATGTCCGCCTGGCCAAACAAAATGGCGGTGGATTTCACGCCAATTTTCAAATCATCATCGCGATCAACCATGGCGTACATGGTGTCGTAGGCCGTGGTCCAGAGAATGGTGATGATAAACAGCCACCAAGCCAAGGACGGAATCTCGCCAGTTTGTGCGGCAAAGCTCATGGGTATCGCCCAAGCGAAGGCCGCGCCCAAATAAACCTGCGGTAAATGCGTATAGCGTTTCATGAAAGGATAGGTGGCTGCCAGCGTTACCGCGACAAACGACAACATAATGGTGAAACTGTTCATGGTTAGCACCAGCGCAAAGGCGACCAGCGCCAGACTGGCAGCAAGCAAAACGGCTTCTTTGGCGGAAATGCGATTGGCGGCGAGTGGTCGCTGTTGGGTGCGTTGCACGCGACCGTCAATGTTGCGATCGGCAAAATCGTTAATGGCGCAGCCGGCAGAGCGCATCAAAAATACGCCCAGCACAAATACCAGCAACACATGCCAGTCGGGCATGCCATCGGCGGCCAGCCACAATCCCCATAACGTGGGCCAGAGCAGTAACAGCGTGCCAATGGGTTTGTCCATGCGCATCAACAAAGCGTATTCGCGCAGTCGCTGGCGGGTTGTCAGAGTGGTGCTGTGCATCAATATGCCTGGTGTGCAGGTAAAAAAATTTCGCTGACCAACAGAGCGTGGTGGTGAAAACGAAAACGCGACCGACGCCCCCAGATGTCGAGGTCGTTTGTTTGCCCCGACGTGGCGGCATTATACATGCCTTGGCCGCGACTCAGACGCGCGATTTGCAGATTCTCACGCTGGATGGCGGGGTTGGCAAACAGCACTGCGCCCAGCGGTTTGCTGCCCAGACGGGTGAGTGAGCGCAGTGGTCCGCGCAGCGTGGTGTGCGGAATCACTGTGCGGGCAAACACCCACGGTTGATCAAAACAGCGCAGTTGCACATGGCGGATGAAACAGAATTCGTGATCGGAAAGCGCCAGTTGTTCGCGTTCGCTTTGCAGTGGTCTGCCCCAAAACTGCTTTACCACCTGAACACGAAATTGACCATCGCAGGCTTGCTGCAAACGCTTGGTGAGCGAGTGTCGGTCGGTGAGCCAGGAGTGCAGCGTCGCTGGGCAATGGCGTAAATGCCAGCCGCGTGCATCAGACCAAATGGGCTCGCGATGGGTGGAGAACATAGAAATACCGTTGGTTAAACATCACTGTAGCGCAGACCTTGCGGCAGCCAGCGCTGAATCAGGGGGCTAATATTGTCTGGATATTGCTGAAAGAGCAAATCGGCGGCGCGTTCAATTTGCGGCAGCAAATGCTGATCGCGGATTAAATCAGCAATGCGCATTTGCGCCAGTCCGGTTTGACGCGTGCCCAGCAATTCACCGGGGCCGCGCAATTCCAGATCAATGCGGGCAATTTCAAAACCGTCACTGGTGCGGCGCATGGCTGCCAGACGCTCGCGACCGTGGTTTGACAGCGGTGGTTTGTACATCAGCACGCAACTGCTTTTGACCGAGCCACGCCCAACCCTGCCGCGCAATTGATGCAGTTGCGATAATCCCAGGCGTTCGGCGTTTTCGATAATCATCAGACTGGCGTTGGGTACGTCGACGCCGACTTCGATCACCGTGGTGGCGACCAGTAACTGCGCTTCGCCCGCCTTGAAGCGAGCCATGACTTCTTCTTTTTCTGCCGGTTTCATCCGGCCATGCACCAGCAGCACAGTGAGTTCCGGCAGTGCCGCAGACAATTCGGCAGCGGTGTCGATGGCGGCCTGATAGTCGAGCTGTTCGGACTCTTCGATCAGCGGGCAAACCCAGTACACCTGACGCCCCTGCTGGCAGGCCAAGCGTACCCGCTCGACCACGTCAGCGCGGCGATTTTCGTTGATGACCACGGTGTCCACTGGCTGGCGGCCCTTGGGCAATTCGTTAATGACCGATACGTCGAGGTCGGCATAGGCGGTCATTGCCAGGGTGCGCGGAATCGGTGTGGCGGTCATCACCAGTTGGTGCGGCAGTTTACCGCTGTGTCGGCCTTTTTCGCGCAACGACAAGCGCTGATGGACGCCAAAGCGGTGCTGCTCGTCGATGATGATCAAACCGAGTCGGGAAAACTGCACCTCGTCCTGAAACAGTGCATGGGTGCCGATCACCACTTGTGCCTGACCGCTGGCAATGTGACTGAGTGCCTGCTCGCGGGCTTTGCCCTTGAGCTTGCCCGCCAGCCAGCCTACTTCCACACCCAACGGCTGCAGCCAGTTGCGAAAATTCTGCACGTGCTGCTCGGCGAGCAATTCGGTGGGCGCCATGATGGCCACCTGGTATCCGGCTTCCACCGCCTGCAATGCGGCCAGCGCCGCGACGATGGTTTTGCCGCTGCCGACATCGCCCTGAACCAGGCGCAACATCGGACTGGTTTGTTGCAGATCTTCAGAGATGGCCGCGCTGACCCGTTGCTGGGCACCGGTCAGTTCAAAGGGCAGGCTGGCGAGCAGTCGCTGACTGAGTTGATTGGCCGATGGCAGTGCCGGCGCGCGATGGCGGCGTATTTGATGACGCAGGCGTTTGACGCTCAGGTGGTGGGCCAGTAATTCCTCGAATACCAGTCGCTGCTGGCAGGGGTGTTCGCCCTCCAGCAGTTGTGCCAGCGAAATGTCCGGCGTGGGGTGATGCAGTGTCTGTAGTGCCTGATGCAGGTCTGGCAGGCGCAATTGCTGTAACAGCGGTGCGGGCAGCCATTCCTGCAGGCGATCGTGATGATTGTGCATCAGCGCCAGGGCTTGATCGGCCAGTTTGCGCAAGGTTGCTTGGCGGAATCCTTCGGTGGCCGGGTAAATCGGTGTTAGTGCGGTATCGACGGCAGAGAAGGTTTCCTCCTGAACGAAGCGGTACTCCGGGTGGACGATTTCCAGCGAGTTGGCTCCGCGGCGGGCCTCACCGAAAACCCGAATCTGTCGTCCCGGCTGGAAGCTGTCCTGCTGTTCCTTGTTGAAGTGAAAAAAGCGCAGGGTCAATTGGCCGGTGCCATCGCTAATGCGTACCAGCAGCGAGCGGCGTTTGCCGAACTGGACTTGCGACAACAGAACTTCGCCCTGCAGCAGGGCCTCCGTTTGCGGACGCAGGCTGCCAATGGGGGTCAGGCGAGTGCGATCCTGATAGCGATAGGGAAGGTGAAACAGTACGTCCTGCACACTGTGCAGTTGCAGCTTTTGCAGTTTTTCCGCGACTTTGGGGCCAACGCCGGGCAGGCGGGTAAGAGGCCACTGGGCAAGGCTATCGGAGCTGGTGGTTGAGGCTATCGTGACAGGCGGCATCGACGTGACGGTGGCTGTTTAAAAATACAGTATATCACGTCAGATTTTGCTGGCTACGAGCGATGGTCGGTCGCCCGCACCCTGGGCGATATTCGACCACGGGGAGCGGGCGCGACCGGCGATTAGTCCTTGTGGCGATGGAAGTAATCGTCCTTCAATGTCTTCGCCAGACCGGCTAGCAGAATCAGCGCCAGCAAGTTGGGCAGCGCCATGAGAATGTTGGCAACGTCGGCCATGTTCCACACCAGATTCAGCGGCACGGCGGCACCGACCACTACCAGCATGGTGAACACCAGACGGTAGGGCAGAACGGCTTTATCGCCGAACAAAAATTGCGCTGCACGGTCGCCGTAGTATGACCAGGAGACAATGGTGGAAAAGGCAAACAGCACCAGACCCAGACCGACCACCCAGGCGCCGGCGTTGCCCATGCTCAGGCTGAAGGCGTAAGCGGTAAGTGACGCGCCCATGGCTTCTTCGGGTTTGGTCAGGTAGGCGCCGGTCACCACAATCACCAGACCGGTCAGGGTACAGATTACGATGGTGTCGATGAAGGGCTCGAGCATGGCTACCAGACCTTCGCGTACCGGTTCGTTGGTTTTGGCCGCTGCGTGCGCCATGGGGGATGAACCCAGGCCGGCTTCGTTGGAGAACAAACCGCGTGCCACACCCCAGCGAATGGCTTCACCGATCGCTGCCGCACCCGCCGCCCAGGGATTAAGCGCCAGATTTAGAATGGTGAACAGTGCCGAGGGGATTTGTGGCAGGTAGTTAAATAGCACAAACAAAGCCGCAACCAGATAAAAAATCGCCATGAACGGCACAATTGTCGAGGCAAAACTGGCGATGCGCTTTACGCCGCCGATGATGACCAGACCAACCAATAGAGCCATGATGACGCCCACGATCCAGCCGTCCTGACGCAGTTCTGGCCAAATAAAGCCCAATCCGTCGACAACCGAGTTGGCCTGCACCATGTTGCCGATGCCGAATGAGGCGATCAGGGTAAAGCTGGCGAACAATATCGCCATGCGTTTCATTTTCAGACCGTGCAGCAAGGTGTACATCGGTCCGCCGGAGACGCTGCCGTCTGGATTCACTTTGCGGAATTTCAGTGCCAGGGTGCACTCGGTGAACTTGGTCGCCATACCTATAAAGGCGGTCACCCACATCCAGAACAGTGCACCGGGACCACCCAGTGCGATGGCGGTGGCGACGCCGGCGATGTTGCCGGTGCCTACGGTGGCAGACAGGGCGGTGGACAGTGCCTGAAAGTGCGACACCTCGCCGACCTCATCGGGATGGGTGTATTTGCCGGACAAAATTCGCGTACTGTGCATAAAACCGCGGATCTGCACAAAGCCGAGTTTGAAGGTGAGATAGAAGCCGACGCCCAGCAGCAGGATAAAGGTCAGGGCGTTCCCCCAGAGCAGTCCTGAAAGTGCTCCGGTCAATTCTGTCAGTGTGTCTAGCATGGAAATGTCCGCCGAACGCAAAAAAAGAGGATTTTTGTTATGGTAAACAACGCCCTAAGGCAGGCAGTTGCTGGTTGGTCGAACATTATACATCTGAGTTTCTGAAAACAGACAGGTTTTTGCTTTTTGGACAAAAAAACAACAACAGGCGGGGCTGTGAGTGTGTGCTAGATCAAAATTTAGGTAAAAAAGATACATTTTGCTTCAGGAAACCAGTTGCTTTGTCGAAACAAAAGGCGTAGTTTCCGTACCTGAGGGGTTTTAGAAACAGGTCTGGTTGACTGGTGTTGTTTTATTGCATCAACTAATGAAGTTAAAACTGTAGGAGAAACACACATGATGAAGCGTAGTTTGGTGGCTTTGGCAGTAGCAAGTGCAGTGTCTTTTTCAGCTCAGGCGGCGGATGTGAGCGGCTTTGCTGATATTCAGATGAAAGCTGACAACGAAGAATATACCTTCGGCGCGGCTGGTGAGGTGGATTTCTCTGCGACTCAGGATGGTGTGACCGTTCGTATGGATGTTGACGTGAATCTTGCTGGTAACAATCGTCAGCAAGTGAATCCTTTGGTTGGTCACGATACTGACAATGATAATGTTGAAGATATGTGGGATACGACATCAACCGATGCTGCAGTCATTGAACAAGCGTTTTTCGCAGCTCCTGTTGCCTCAAACGTAACGCTGGTTGGTGGTGTGTTCAACAACCCCATCGGCATGGAAGGTCAGGATGCGGTTGATTTGAGCACCGTTACTAACGGCCAGATTTACGGCATTTTTGACAATCAGACGGCACTGTACGGCAACAACGTTGCGGGTTTGGCGGCTGCGGTTGATGCCGGCATGGCCAAGGTGACTGTGGGCTTCCTGAATGACATTGGTCACAACAAGGATAGTAAGGGTAAAAGCGTGAATTCCTTGGCGTTGGTGGTGAATGCGCCCATCATGGAAGGTCTGGATGTTGAATTGGGCCACGTTACCCAGGAAGCTGGCGCTGGCGCAGTGACTGACATCAACCTGACCGGCAAAGTGGCTGGTGTGGGCTTGGGCGTGGAATATATGATGGCCGAGAAGGCGGTTGATAGTGCCATCGGTGTGACTGTGGGCTATGAAGTGATGCCGGCGCTGGATGTGACGCTGCGTTATGACACTGTTGCCTATGAGGCCGCTGCCGCTCCTGCGGTAAGCAAGAAGGATTCTACGTCTACTACCCTGGCGTTGAAGTATGGCATGGCCAAAAACCTGGATGTGAAGGCTGAGTATCGCAGCGATGATAATGGCACCAACACCGATTCTTCAGGTGTGGTTGGTTTCGTTGCGAAGTTCTAATTAGTACCCAAGCGCATGGCTACCCGATAGCCATGCGCTTGTTTTTTTCCGCTTTGCTAATTTCCCGCCAAGTTATTTTTCTGATTTGTTGCGACAGCGTTTATTCCGCTTGATCCAGCTGTAATACATCAATGTGATCGTGGCTGGCCTGCCAGCGCACATCAAAATCAAATAACCGCATGCCATAGATTTTGTCTTCCGCTATGTTTTGTTTGTAGGCAGGGCGGGGATCGGTTTCCAGTATTTGTTGAATAAGCTGACGGACATCGCAGCGGTGCTGCAGTGATTTTTGTAGGCATTGTTCCAGCGCTGGCGGGCTGAAGTGAACGGCCATTTTGCTGGCGGGTGCGCTGGGGGCAAATCCAGAGTGCGCGTTGGGAATCGCATCGACGTAAGGCAGGTAGGGTTTGATGTCGACGATGGGTGTGCCGTGCACCAGGTCGGCATTTTTGATCTGGATTCGGCACGAGTGATCCGTTGTTTCAATCGAAACTATCTCGACGACTGACAGGCCGATGGCATTGGGGTGGTACGGTGATCGGGTGGAAAAAACGCCGCGTTTTTCGTTGCCGCCTAATCGTGGCGGACGCACTAGTGGGCGCCATTGTTCATCACGGTTGAGGTGAAACAGGAACATGATCCACAGGTGCGAAAAAGCTTCCAGACCGGCGAAGGCAATGTCCTGGTCGTACGGTGGATAAAAATGCAGGGTGGCGGGGGCCTGGCTGACGAGTCCGGGTTGGCGAGGGACGCCAAATTTTTCTTTGAAACAGGATTCGACAAAACCAATGGGCGTGATCTGGTGATTCATCGCGCCATCTTAGAGAGGCATCGGGACAATCGCAAGTGTCCCGATGCCGTCAGGATTAGATCAGACCGGTCGCTGAACGCAGTTCGCCCAGGTATTCGCGGGTGAGGACTTTGGATTCTTCAACGGCAGGTTGGTCGAATGCATCAATGCCCATGAGTTCGGCGACCACGACCGTTTCCATTTCCAGCAAAATGATCAGCTCGCCCAGTGCGTAGGCGTCGCGCTCGAGCAGTGCCAGGGTGCGGTTGGGGCGTCCACGGCGGCTGAGTGTGGTTCGAGTGGCCTTAAGCTCGGAAACGAACAGCTCACCAATGGTGTGGCCGGCCAGCGGTGCGATGGCAGGAATATCCTGGAAGCGCATCGGCACGCGCAAACCACGGAAACGGAAGCCTGGATCCGACAGGAATGTGACCAGTTTGTCGTCCGGGCCTTCCAGCAGTAACTGCAATTGCGAGTGCTGATCGGTAACGCCATGTGCCTCGGTTGGTGTCAGGCCACGATTTTTGCCCTGGGCGTCAATTTTGCCCAAGCTCTCGGCCCATAGCTGGCGGAACCAGTTGACGACAAAACGCAAATTGTCGGCGTAAGGCATGACAACACTGATGGTGCGATTGCGTTCGGCGTGCAGGTATTGCGCTGCGCCGTTATAGAACGCTGGATTGGTAACGATATCGCTTTCCAGGCAGCGTTCCATCATCGAGCGCGCACCCTCCATCACGCCGTCAATGTCTACCCCACCAACATACGCAGGCAACAGGCCGACGACTGACAGTACCGAGAAGCGGCCACCGACGGGTGGGTGTTCAATGACTTCGATTTCCAGGCGTTCGGCCAGTTGATAGAGCGCGCCATCGGTGTTTTCAGTGATGACCAGTACATGTTCTTTGACTTTGTCGCTGCCAAGCTGGTGTTCCATGATGGGCAGCATGGTGAGGAATTGCGATAGTGTCTCGGCGGTGTTGCCGGATTTGGAAACCACCAGCAGCATGGTTTCATTCCAGTCGACTTTGTCCAGCGCGACCAGGGTTGAGGGGTCGACGTTGTCATAAAACTCAACGGTGTTGGCCGGCTCCTGGCTGCCCAAGGTGCGTACCAGCATTTCGCCGCCCAGTGATGAGCCGCCAATGCCGAAAACGACGGTGCGGCGGTAGTTGTTGGCAATCTGCTGCCCTTTGCGTTTGATCTGATCAAGGTTGGTGGTGATTGGCAGATTAAGGAAGGTGGAGTCTTTTTGTTTGACCCATTGCTGGCAGCGCTGGCGCAGTTTGTCCAGCCGGGGCGACAGTGCACGCAACGCTTCCTCGCTGACGCCGCCGTTGCCGATGTGCTTGTCAAACAAATTGCCGTTGTCTATGGACAGTCTGGAAAGTGACTTGCTCACTCGTGTGCTCCTTGTATCTTCAATGTACGTTTGCCAGTGAATCGACAGTATATGTTTCAGACTTGATAGTTGATTTGCGAATTATAACCGCTATATCGGTTTGAGTATCATCCCTCCCAATGGGGGTAGGGTGAGGCTGAGCGAATGATCGAAGCCCATGCAGGCATGATTTTCCGCGGTGAGTTGGCCACCATTGCCCTGGTTGCTACCACCATAGGCATGACCGTCAGAATTCAGCAGCTCGCAATAGTTCCCACCACGCGGTACGCCGATGCGGTAATGATGGCGAACCACAGGGGTGAAATTCAGCACCACGATGACGAATCCGCTTTCATCCTGACGAATGTAGCTAAGCACTGATTGCGATGCATCATTGCAGTTGATCCACTGAAAACCGCGATGATCAAAGTCAAAATGGTGCAGCGCTGGTTGTTGTCGATAGTGATAGTTTAAATCGCTGACCAGTTGCTTGAGCCCTTGGTGATGCGGATATTGCAGCACATACCAGTCCAGCGAATGTTGATGGTTCCATTCCGGGCCCTGGCCGAATTCACAACCCATGAACAGCAGCTTTTTACCGGGATAGGTGAACATGTAGGTGTACAGCAGGCGCAAGTTGGCGAACTGCTGCCATTCATCGCCGGGCATTTTGCTGCGTAGCGAGCCTTTGCCGTGGACAACCTCATCGTGAGAGAACGGCAAAATAAAGTTTTCGGTGAAAGAATACAGCAAGCCAAACGTCAGTTGATTGTGATGAAAGTGGCGATGGACTGGATCGTGTTGCATGTAATCGAGCGTGTCATGCATCCAGCCCATGTTCCACTTGGTGCTGAAACCCAGGCCGCCGGTATACACCGGGCGGGATACGCCAGGCCAAGCGGTGGATTCCTCGGCCATGATCAGCGTGCCTGGATGTTCAGCGTGGGTGACGCTGTTCATTTCACGCAGGAAATCGATGGCCTCAAGATTTTCCCTGCCGCCGTATTGATTGGGAATCCAGTCATTGGGATCGCGCGAATAATCCAGATACAGCATTGAGGCGACGGCATCGACGCGCAGACCATCCAGATGGAATTCTTCCAGCCAATAAAAAGCGCTGGATAGCAGGAAATTTTTCACCTCTGGCCGGCTGTAGTTGTAAATCAAGGTGCCCCAGTCGCGATGAAAACCTTTGCGTGGATCGTCGTGTTCGTACAGCGCGGTGCCGTCAAATCGCGCCAGGCCATGGCTGTCGCTGGGGAAATGCGCAGGCACCCAGTCGAGAATGACGCCGATATTGTTTTGATGGCACAAATCGACGAAATAGCGGAAATCATCGGGCGAACCGAAACGACTGGTGGGGGCAAAATAGCCCAGCGCCTGATAGCCCCAGGAGGCATCCAGCGGATGCTCGGTGATGGGCAATAGCTCGATGTGGGTGAATCCCAGCTCCTTGATGTATGGCACCAGGCGCTCGGCCAGCTCGCGATAATTTAGAAAGCCACCGTGCTCATTGCGATGCCAGGAGCCTAGGTGAAGCTCATAAATTGATAGTGGTTGATGCAACCAGTTTGCTTGCTCGCGTGCACGCTGCCATTGTTGATCCTGCCAGACATAATCGGATGTGTTGACGTAGCACGCTGATTTTGGGCGCAGCTCAAACGCTTTGCCGTAGGGGTCGGTTTTGGAAACAGCGAGGCCGGTATCTCGGTTGCGAATTTCAAATTTGTACAAATCACCGGCCTGACAACCGGGAATGAATAACTCCCACACGCCGCTACTGCCGCGATTGCGCATGGGATGGCGTCGCCCGTCCCATTGATTGAAATCGCCAACGACGCTGACGCGTGAGGCATTGGGAGCCCATGTGGCGAAGAGAACGCCCTCAATGTCGCCAATAACCCGGCGATTTGCGCCAAGAAATTGATAGGCATGCCAATGTTTGCCTTCGCCAAACAGGTGAAGATCAAATTCAGAAATCTGCGCATCAAATGCATACGGGTCATGTTGGACAATCTGATGGCCTTCAATGTGCTGCCATTGGATCTGATAGTTTGCAGGTAATTTCTGTGCGGGGCCTTGCCAGATGAACACGCCTTCCATGTCAGTGGAGAGCATCGGCTCGTCCAGCGGCAAAATGCGGGCAGAGCTGGCATGAGGGTTGTAGAAGCGAACGCTGCAAATTTTGTCCTGTTGGTGGCGTCCCAATACCGCAAAGGGGTCGTGATGACGTGCGGAGCAAATCAGTTCGAATTGCTGTCGAAGTGGGGAATCAATCTCAAAATTAGTCATAGGGCGTTTCAACGGGGACCGTTTATCCATCGGTTGGGGCCAGAACCAGCAAAAAGCTCGTTCAAAGGCGGATATTCAACATCGTGGAACAAATTGATTGTACAAACAGTAGTAATAGATTTATATGATAAGTATTTTTAAAGCAATTTATTATTGAAAAAGATCGGCGGCGAGGTCGTCGTTGACGCTTGGTGAGAAGTTTGGATAACCCAGGAGGGACATGTGGAAGATAAACCAACACGTTATGTTAGCCGCCTGACGCGCAACGCATTCGCGATCATATTGGCAGGTGGCCGAGGTAGTCGATTGCAGCAATTGACTCGCTGGCGCTCCAAACCGGCCGTGCCATTTGGTGGCAAGTTTCGCATCATTGATTTCCCGCTATCAAATTGTATCAATTCAGGGATTCGTCGAGTTGCTGTGGTGACTCAGTATAAATCACACTCGCTGATTCGCCATGTACAGCAGGGCTGGGGGTTTTTGCGTGGCGAGTTGGGTGAATACGTAGAGATTTTACCAGCGCAGCAGCGCATCGAGACTTCATGGTATGCAGGCACTGCTGATGCTGTGTATCAAAATCTGGATATTATCCGCCGACATCGCCCTGGCCACATTGTGGTGCTGGCCGGTGATCATATCTACAAAATGGATTACGGTACGATGCTGGCGTACCACGTGGAAAAAAAGGCTGACATGACGGTCGGCTGTATCGAAGTGGATGTGGAGTCTGCCAGAGCGTTCGGCGTTATGTCCGTCGAACCGAGTGGACGAGTTGTAGCGTTTGACGAAAAACCGGCCAATCCGGCGTCTATGCCGGGCAAACCAGGCGTGTCGCTGGCATCCATGGGGATTTATATTTTCAATCCGGATTTTTTGTATCAGCAGTTGATTAGTGATGCGGTGAATGACAGTTCGGACCATGATTTCGGCAAAAACATCATTCCCGGTATTATCAACGAGCACCGCGTGTTTGCGTATCCCTTCCGCGATCCGGAAACGAATAGTCAAGCGTATTGGCGGGATGTGGGCACGGTGGATTCTTTCTGGGAGGCCAATATGGAGCTGATTGGCGTGACGCCAGAGCTGAACTTGTACGATCGCGAATGGCCGATTTGGACTTACCAGGAACAGCTGCCGCCAGCAAAATTTGTATTTGATGATGATGATCGGCGTGGTGCAGCGGTGGATTCCATGGTGTCAGGTGGCTGCATAATTTCTGGTGCGATGGTGCGACACTCCTTGCTGTTTTCCAATGTGAAGATTAATTCGTTTTCAGAAGTTGAAGATGCGGTGATTTTGCCCGATGTAATTATTGGCGAGCGCTGCCGCTTGAAGCGGGTAGTCATCGACAAGGGGTGTAATATTCCTGATGGTACGGTGATCGGTGAAAATGCGGCGGAGGATGCCAAGCGATTTTATGTCAGCCCCGGTGGGGTGGTATTGGTAACTCCAGATATGTTGGGAGAGGATCGGCGTTATGTCGGATAAGACGCCACTGAAAGTGGTGATCATGTGGCATATGCATCAGCCACATTATCGCAATGCGGCCACGGGGCAATATGAATTGCCGTGGACGTATTTGCATGCGGTAAAAGATTACGTCGATATGGCGGCAATGCTTGAGGCTGTGCCGGCCGCCAAGGTGGTGGTGAATTTTGCTCCGGTGTTGCTGGAGCAGTTGGATGATTATGGTCAGCAGATCCAGCAGTTTTTGCTGCATGGCACGCCGATCAGTGATCCGCTGCTGTCGTTATTGGTGATCCGCCCGCTGGCAGTGGATCAGACTTCGCGGTTGCAACTGATAGAGGCATGTCTGCGGGCCAACGAAGAACGCCTGATCAAGCGCTTTGCGCCTTTTGATCAATTGGCGACGTTTGCGCGCTGGTTGCAAAAAAATCCCGCTTCGCTGGCGTATGTCGAAGAGCAGTTTTTTGTCGATTTACTGGTTTGGTATCACCTGGCATGGATGGCGGAGACGGTTCGGCGGCAGGATAGCTTCATTCAAATGCTGCAGAAAAAAGCGCAGGGATTCACTCGGGAAGATTGCAAACAGTTGCTGACCTTGATGGGGGAGCTGATTCGTCAGGTGATTCCTCGCTACCGTCGTTTGGCGGAGCGAGGTCAGGTTGAGTTGGCGTGTTCACCATACATGCATCCGATTGTGCCCTTGCTGCTGGAATTCAATTCGGCTCGCGAAGCGATGCCGCAGGCGCCATTGCCGGAGTTTCCGCATTATCCGGGTGGCGAAGATCGGACTCGCTGGCATATCGAAAAAGGCTTTCAGGTTTTTGAACGCTATTTTGGTTTTCGTCCGCGCGGCTGTTGGCCCTCGGAAGGTTCGGTCAGTGAAGAAACGATCAAACAGTACGCTGAATTCGGTGTCCAATGGCTTGCCAGTGGCGAGACAGTGATGCGTAGCAGCGTGGCGCAATCGCCAACGCTACAGGGGCGACTGGAAGGCTCGTGCCTGCATTCCTCATTTCAGTTTGGCCAAAATCCGCTGCGTTTGTTCTTTCGTGATGATGGCTTGTCTGACCTGATCGGATTTACCTATTCTTCATGGCACTCCGATGATGCAGTGAATAATTTGATGCATCACCTGGAAAATATTGCCAGCGCCTGTGGTGATAAGAAAAACGCCGTTGTTTCGATTATTCTCGATGGCGAGAACGCCTGGGAATATTACCCCGATAACGCCTATTATTTTTTACATGCCTTGTACAGCAAGCTGAGTCAAAATCCAAAACTGAAAATGAGTCACTTCAGTGATGTTGTTGACTCGCCGGCTGTGCCGATCTCGCTGGAGAGACTGGTGGCTGGATCATGGGTGTACGGCACATTTTCCACCTGGATTGGCGATAAGGAAAAAAATCGTGGTTGGGATTTGTTATGCGAAGCCAAGCACGCCTTTGATTTGCAGGTGACCAAACATTTGCTTAAAGGTGAGGCGCTGGAGCGTGCGACTCAGCAGTTGGCGATTTGTGAAGGTTCAGACTGGTTCTGGTGGTTTGGTGATTACAATCCATCGAACTCTGTGCGCGATTTTGATCGCTTGTATCGCACCCATCTGGCTGCGTTGTATCAGTTGATTGGTTTGCCTGTGCCCGAAGTTTTGCAGCAGGCAATCAGTCAGGGTGGCGGTGATCCCGCTGCAGGCGGTGTGATGCGTCAAGGCAAGCAAAACTAACAAGCCGAGGAAGTCCTGTGTTTGATGTTCAAACCCGTAGTGCTGGCGTGTTACTGCATCCGACCAGTTTGCCGTCTGGCGTACTGGGCGTGGACGCGTACAGGTTTGTTGATTTTCTCGCGGAAGCGGGATTTTCCTTGTGGCAGGTATTGCCGCTGGGGCCGCCTCATGGTGATCGTTCTCCCTATCAATCGATGTCTGTGCATGCCGGCGATCCTGCGCTGATTGACTGGCAGTATGCCGTTTCCCGCTCTTGGCTGACGGATGCCGAATCTCGCAGTGTGGCGGATGAGCGTAAATATTTTGCGGCGCAAGGATTTGGTCGTCAGGCTACTGAGAGCGATAAGCGCGCGTATCGTGAATTTTGTCAAACGCAGTCGAGCTGGTTGGACGACTATTCGCTGTTTCGCGCGTTGAAGCTGCATTATAACGGCGTGTCCTGGTGTGATTGGCCAAAGCCGTTGCGTGATCGCGATGCCAGTGCATTGCAGCAGTGGGCAAGCCAATTGGCAAAAGAGGTTGAAGCGTTTCGTTTCGAGCAGTTTGTATTTTTTACCCAGTGGCAGGGAATTCGCGATTATGCCCGGCAAAAAGGCGTGGGCCTGTTTGGCGATATGCCAATTTTTGTCGCGCATGACAGCGCGGATGTCTGGGGCAATCCCGAAATTTTCCGGCTGGATGAGCGTGGCCAGCCAACGGTGGTGGCGGGCGTGCCGCCCGATTATTTTTCTGCCACCGGGCAGCGCTGGGGTAATCCGCTGTACAACTGGGATGTGTTGGCACAACAAAATTTCGCCTGGTGGAATCAGCGTATGGCCACCCAGCTTGGCTTGTTTGATGTGATTCGCATCGATCACTTCCGGGGTTTTGAAGCGTATTGGGAAATTGCCGCCGAGGAAAAAACAGCGATCAATGGTCATTGGGAATTGGGTCCTGGCGCGGCATTTTTTGAAGCACTGCAGAACAAGTTTGGCGAGCAGTTGCCGCTGGTGGCCGAAGATTTAGGCGTGATTACCGAGCAAGTCGAAGCATTGCGCGAGGCATTTCATTTGCCCGGCATGAAGATTTTGCAGTTTGCGTTTGGTGGCGGCGCGGATAATCCCTATCTGCCACATAATCATGCGCAGAACAGTGTGGTCTATACAGGCACACACGACAACAATACCACGCTGGGTTGGTGGCAAGAACAGCCGGCCTCGGTGCGTCAGCATGTGTGCGATTATTTGATGTGCAATGAAAGTGCGATGCCGGTAGCGCTGGTGCGCAGCGCCTTGGCGTCACGTTCGCGCTGGTGTGTGTTGCCGTTGCAGGATTTATTGATGCTGGATGGTCAGCATCGGATGAATGTGCCAGGAACCGAAAAAGGCAACTGGAGTTGGCGTTTTGCCTGGGATCAATTTCAGCCCGAACTGGCGACACAGTGTCGCCAGTGGCTGGGGTTGTATGGTCGGTTGTTACCGCGCTAAATCCATAACAATTTGCCTGTCTCAAATCGATGTGACAGGTGTTGGTGGTAGGGATAGGCGCGAATGCGGTAAGACTGCAGTCCTGACAGCGAGGGCGACAGTGACAACTGGAAAATCGTTTCCTCATGCTGGCGAATGTTGGTTGCACTGAAACGATGGCACTCCTGCAGGTGGTAGTGGTGCAGCGAGTCCTGGGTTTCAATCAGGCATTCGATAATCACATCTTTGGGCTGTAGTCCGGCCAAATTTAGCGCCACCTGAATGTTGAGCGTTTCGCCGGCAAGAATGCTGGTGTGCTGCAAATCATCCAGTCGGCGGATAGTGACTTTGGGCCAAGCCTCGTTGACGCCTTGTTTCCACTGCGCAAGATTGGTTGCTGGTTCGCCGCCGGATTCGGCCAGTCGGCGTCCTTGTTTGGCAGCCTTACTGTACAGTTTGCTGACGTAATCCATCACCATGCGTTCGGAATTGAAACGCGGAATCAGGCTTTTCATTGATGCTTTGGACATGCGCACCCAGTCGGATGAAAATCCATGAGGTGTGCGACGGGAAGAGCGTCTGTCGTGGCCGGCGTAAAGTGTATCAGGGCGACTGTAATACAGTGGCACGACCTGATGTTCCAGCAGGCTCAACAAATCTTCGCCTTCCTGACGATCGCGGAACGCAGGATCAAATTCGGGGCCGTGTGGTTTGATGGCCCAGCCGTTGTTGCCGTTGTAACCTTCACCCCACCAGCCATCAAGTACGCTCAAATTGATGACGCCGTTGACGCCAGCTTTTTCGCCGGAAGTGCCGCTGGCTTCCATCGGATACTCCGGATTGTTGAGCCAAACATCCACGCCGGCCACCAGCTTGCGCGCCAAAGCCATGTCATAGCCTTCAGCGAGAACGATTTTGCCTTCAAATTCCGGGCGGCGCGAAAATTCGTGAATGGTGCGAATCAATTCCTGTCCCGGATGATCTTTGGGATGCGCCTTGCCGGCAAAAATGAAAATGACGGGCGTGGTCGAATTGTTGATCAATCGCGCCAAACGTTCTGGATTGGAGAACAGCAGTGTGGCCCGCTTGTAGGTCGCAAACCTGCGTGCAAAACCAATCACCAGCACGTCGGTGTCCTTGGGGTTGATGTATTTGGTCAGGCGCTCAATTTCGGCGTCGCTGCAGCCATTGCGTCGATGCTGTAATTGCAAACGTGCATGAAGGTACTCAAACAAATCCTGCTTAATCGACTGGTGCGTGCTCCAGTAAACGTGATCGGGAATGTCGTCGATGCTTTCCCAGTATTCCTCGTTACGCAATTCACCGCGCCAGCCAGCACCAAGGCGCATGTTGAACAGGTTGGCCCACTCGTGCGACAAAAACGTCGAAACGTGAATGCCATTGGTGACATGCTCAATGGGGTTTTCGCGCGCTGGAATGTTTGGCCAAACGTAGGTTTCCATTTTGGAAGCAACGCCGCCATGAATTTTGCTGACGCCGTTATGGAATCGTGAGCCACGCAGCGACAGTGCGGTTTGATTAAAGCTGTGAGGATCGCCAGGGAAGCTGCCCAGTTGTAAAAATTGCGTATCGGAAATCTGCAGCTTTGCCGGCAGCGAAGGAAAATATTCGCGCATCAGGTCGTGGCTGAAAATGTCGTGGCCTGCGGGCACGGGCGTGTGGGTGGTAAACACGGTTCCGGCAGCAACTTGTTCCAGCGCGGAATGGAAATTACGTCCCTGGGCAACCAGTTCGCGGCAGCGTTCGAGAATGGAGAACGCCGCATGGCCTTCGTTGATATGCCATACGGTAGGATTTTTTTGCATCTCGCGTAGCGCACGAACACCGCCCAGACCCAGCACCATTTCCTGCTGAATGCGCATGTGTTTGTCGCCGCCGTAAAGTTGATAGGTGATGTGGCGGTCTTGTTCGTTATTGGAGGGCAGGTCGGTATCCAGCAGCAGCAAATCGATGTGACCAGCGCGGGCGCGCCAGACTTTGACGTTCACCTGTCGATCCTGAATGTCGACTTGCACCATCACTTCGCGACCATGTGCGTCAACGGCGGGCTGGATGGGCAGATCGTTAAAGTGACTGGGTGAATAATGTGCCAGCTGATTGCCCTGGGCATTGATGGTTTGAATGAAATAGCCTTGACGGTATAGCAGGCCGACGCCAATAAACGGTACGCCCAAATCGCTAACGGCTTTGCAGTGGTCGCCGGCGAGAATGCCCAGGCCGCCGGAATAAATGGGCAGACTTTCGTGTAAACCAAATTCAGCGCAAAAATAGGCGACCAGATCTTTTTTCGGATCTAAAAATTGCTGAATTTCGGCAACAGGTTTGGCGGCGAGATAATTGTCGTGAATGTTGATGGCGCGATCGAAATCTTCCAGAAACAGGCGATCTTCAGCCGCTTGTTGAATAATGGCTTGATCAACTCGGCGCAAAAAAACTTTGGGGTTATGGCCGCAGTTGCGCCACAGTTGTGAATCCAGGCGTTCGAAAAGTTGTACGATTTGCGGGGTCCAACTGTACAACAGGTTGTTGGCAAGCTCATTGATACGAGACAGGCGCTCAGGGATGCGTGGTTGAACTTCGAGGAGAAAACGAGTGCCGTTGTTCATGAACATTCCATCATTAGTGGCGAGAACCATTGATGATAGAAGAGTCGCACCCATAAAAAAAGCCATATGTGTTTAACATATGGCTTTTTAGCGATTTGGTACCGAGGGCGAGAATCGAACTCGCACGATGTCACCATCACCGGATTTTGAATCCGGCGCGTCTACCAATTCCGCCACCCCGGCTTTAAGGTTGCGTAGTATAGTGACTCCGAAATAAAACAGCAAGAAAAACTGTGAATGAAAAATCAGTTGGCTAAGGCTTGATCAGGAGCCTTAGCCAGTGATCTTTGCGGCACAGGCCACGAAAGCTGCAGTAAGAACAGGTTTCCGGGTCGCCCCAGGCAGGCAGTGGCTGTTGATCAAGAATCTGTTCGCCCACCGTTTGCAGGCGCTCGGCGATGCGCTGGGTCAATTCGGCCAGGTGTTCGCCTTCGATGCGGCTGCCGCGAACGTTGTCACCGTCAAGGAGAACGTATTCGACCTGTTGTACATCGACGTCGGCCAGGGTCAGCGCATAATGCGCCAGCTGCACCGCTTCGCCGCTGTCGACATCCTGCTGGCTAGGTATTCTGCCGGTTTTGTAGTCGAGAATGGCGTATCCCTGGTCGCGCTGGTCAATACGATCGAGCCGGCCATAGAGCTGGCAGATGTCCGCCAGTGGCGCCCGTTGCGAGACTTCGGCGCGATGGAAGCGCCAATGATCCTGCTGGCGTTTGAGTTCCCACCGGATGATGGCAGGAATCAAATGCTGGGCGCGACGCAACCAGCCGCGATGCTGGAAATTGTCTTCAATGTCGCGGGCAAACACCGCTTCGCAAATCATGTTCAGGTGTGCTTCGGCGTCATGTTGATTGGTGGCGTTGACCACCTTGGCAAACGGCGGCGGCAGACCAGGCAGTTGGGTGTGGAATGCCTCAAGCATTTGATGAATGCGGTGGCCGTAATCGTTTTTCTCCAGTGCTTCGCGTACTTCCTCCGGTGCCTGCAGCTTCAAGCCTTTGGCGGCGAAGAACGCATACGGGCAGTCGATCAATTGCTGATGCGAGGTGGCCGAGAGGTGCTGTGGAAACAGTGTGGTTGGTAGGCTGGGCAGTGGTTGATCGCTGGCGTGGGGCAGCGAGCTGTGGGTCGGCCAGCGAACCTGTTCCGGGGTGTTCAGCCATTGTTCCAGTGCCGTATCGGTTAACGATTGCTGCCAGCCCAATTGATGGGCGGCTTGCAACAGGGTGAACCAGGGGCTGGGCAGGTTTTCCTCTTCGCCCTGATGAAAGGTTAGCCAGATGTCGGGTGCGGATTCGAGCAGGCGGCGGAAATGGTAGAGCTGTTGGTCCTGTGCCTGCTGGCGGGTGGGCAGCCCAAGCTGGCTGCGCACGGCGTTGTTGAAAAATGGGCTACTGCCGCGACTGGCAGGAAAATATTCGCTGCTGACGCCACCGATGATCAGGGCTTCAAAATGGCCCAGCTGGCTTTGCGGCAAGTGTAGCAGATCGACGTATTGTTCGTGCGGATCTTGTGGCTTGAAGGTGTGTTTTTCCAGGGCACGGCCCAGCCAGGTGCGAAAATCTCCCCAGCCCAGCGGCAATTCGCTGTGTCGGCCTGCCTGTTCCAAGTCATGCAGCACCAGCAGAATTTGTTGACCGCCGTCATCGTTGCCAAAGCCTTGGGTCAGTCCCAGTCGTTCCAGACTTTGTTGCAATGCCTGCAGCCAGACCACTGCAGGGTGTTGCTGGCGACGAATGTGCAGGATGGGTTCTGCGGCCTGTCCCAGGTGATCGAGCAGTTGCTGCAGCGGACGGGCATCGAACGGCAATACATTTTCCAGACGTTGCTGGCGTGAGTGCAGTGCGGCCTGGTAACGGGCGAGATTGCGCGGAATGTTTTCCATGCGCACCACGTCCAGCTCCAGTCGGTAGACCTGCTTGAGGTAATCGCTGCGAGCCGCTTCGTCACACAGGTAGGGTGATTTGAGCAGGTCCAGCAGCGGTTGATGAGCGAAATCTTCTTCCAGGCATTGCAGCCAGTTTTCCAGTGCGGCGGCGGCTGAGGTGGTGGACAGCGACCAGCCGGTGGAATCACGCAGCGCGATTTGGCGGCGCTCAAGCAGCGCCCGCAGGCGACGCGCCAGGCGGCGGTCTTCGATCACCAAACCGATGCGCTGTTTTTTTTGCGCCTTGATGTGCAGCACTTTGAGCACGATGGCCTGGGCTTCCTGTTCAAAACTGTCCGCCTTGAACAGGTGCAGTTTTCCTTGGGCGGGACTGCGCGGATGTTGTTGGGCGAATTGGCGACAGCGACTGCCCAGATCGGTTTCGGTACTGCCAAACACCATGTCCAGCCACTGGCTGTACAACTGTTTGGCTTGCGCGTTGTTGATGTTGGTTGCGGGTTGTTGCAGACGCTGCAGCAGTTGTTGCAACGGATAACCGGGCAGTGACGGTTGCGACTGCGGTGCGCCGTGCATAAAAAATTGCGCCTGACCACTGTTCAGCAGCGGCGCCAGCCATTGGGCTTCAGCGGGTGTCAGTCCGGCATAGCCGGCGACGTAGTAGCGCCGTTGCGCTGGTGGGCGATGCTGGGCCAGGCGCAACAGATAGGCAGTGTTCAGATCGATTTGGCCGTGGGCGCGCAGTTGTTCCTGCCAAGCCAGCCACAAGGTGTGTACCAGTTGCGCTTCGCGCGACAGCGCCGCCGACTGGGTGCCGTAGATGTGCTGCAACTGGATGATGAAGTCGTCCAGGTTTTGCGGCAACTGGCACTGGTACATCACCAGCTCGTCGAATAATTTCAGCAGCGAATCGGCAATGGCCCAGGGGTTGCCGTGATTGAACAGTTCCGGGTGTTGCTTGAGTGCTTCGACCAGCACCAGTTCGCGCGCATCGCCGCTGAGCACCGGCGTGTCCAGCAGGGATTCGCCTTCGATGTGCTGTTTCAGTGTGGTGATGTGCGGTCCCAACAAGGCGGGACAATTCTGTGCCTGTGCTTCCTGCAGCAGCAAGCGGCGCAAGCGCACGGCGGGCAGCAAATCGGGCAGCAGTACCACGACCTGACTCAGGTCGGGCAATTGGTGACGATGCTGGCGGATGATTTCCCCGGCCACGCTGGCCAGCACATGATCGGCAAAGGCCAGCGCGTGAACCGGGGGCGATGTCATCGTGACGAGGTTAACGTTCGATGTACTGCATTTTGTTGGTCTTGCCGTCCCATTCTTTGGCGTCAGGCAGGGCGTCTTTTCTCTCGGTGATTACCGGCCAGAGTTTGGCAAGTTCGGCGTTGAGTGCAATGTAGGCTTCCTGGCCGGCAGGCACGTCATCTTCAGAGAAAATGGCACCGGCGGGGCATTCAGGTTCGCACAATGTGCAATCAATGCATTCGTCAGGATCAATGACGAGAAAGTTGGGGCCTTCGTGGAAGCAGTCCACCGGGCACACTTCAACACAATCGGTATATTTGCATTTGACGCAGTTGTCAGAGACGACGTAGGCCATTCTTTACTCCTGATTTTTTTTGCGTGCCGCTATTTTAGTGAGAATGTGGGGCGGCTGCGACACTTTATTTTTTCATCAACGCCTGCAGGCTATAGAGCGCGTTGATAGCGTCGCGCGGCGTCATGTCGTTGATGTCCATTTTTTTCAACGCGACCAGCGCAGGCGATTCCACCGGCATGTCAAACAACCCCAGTTGCTGCTGTACCGGTGCACTGATCACGGCGGGTTGCTGCACGGCCTGATTTTCCAGTTGATGCAGGCGGCGTTTGGCCATGTCCACCACCACTTGCGGCACGCCGGCCAGGCTGGCGACGGCCAGACCATAACTCTGGCTGGCAGGGCCTTCCTTCACCGTGTGCATGAAAACAATTTTGTTGCCGTGTTCCACTGCTGTCAAATGCACGTTGGCGATGCTGGGGTGTTCTTCGGGCAGGGTGGTCAGTTCGAAATAGTGAGTGGCGAACAGGGTGAACGCGCGCACGTCTTGCGCCAGATGTTCAGCACAGGCCCAGGCCAGTGACAGGCCGTCGAAGGTTGAAGTGCCGCGACCGATTTCGTCCATCAGTACCAGACTTTCGGCGGTGGCGTTGTGCAGGATGTTGGCGGTTTCGGTCATCTCCACCATGAAGGTCGAACGACCACCGGCCAGATCGTCCGATGCACCGATGCGGGTGAAAATTCTGTCCATCGGGCCGATTGCGGCGCTGTCGGCGGCGACATAGCTGCCGATGTGCGCCATCAATGCGAGGATCGCAGTCTGACGCATGTAGGTCGATTTACCGCCCATGTTGGGGCCGGTGATGATCAGCATGCGGCGTTGGTCGTGCAGTTCCAGATCGTTGGGCACGAAGGGCTCGGACAGTACCTGTTCGACCACAGGATGACGACCCCCTTTGATCACCAGTCCGGGCTGGCTTTGCAGTTGTGGCTGGCACAGTTTCAGCGTGGTGGCGCGCTCGGCCAGATTGTTAAGCACGTCCAGTTGCGCCAAGGCTTCGGCGGTGGTTTGCATTGCTGCCAGCGGCGGCTGTAACTGTTCGAGAATGGCATCGTACAGTGCTTTTTCCTTGGCCAGTGCGCGCTCTTTGGCACTGAGGACTTTGTCTTCGAAAGTTTTTAATTCCGGCGTGATGTAGCGCTCGGCACCCTTCAGGGTTTGGCGGCGCTGGTAGTCCAGTGGCACCTGATCGGCGCGCACTCGGGACAATTCGATGTAGTAGCCGTGAATGCGGTTATAGCCAACTTTCAGTGTGCTGATGCCGGTGCGTTCGCGCTCGCGGGTTTCCAGATCCACCAAAAACTGATCGCTGTTTTCACGCAGCAGGCGCAGTTCGTCCAGCTCGGCATCAAAGCCGGCGGCGATGACGCCGCCGTCGCGAATCACTACCGGTGGATTGTCGATAATCGCCGCCGACAGCAGGGCGAAAACATCGGCGTGCAGATCCATGTCCTGTTGCAGTTGTTGCAGCAGCGGTGAATCCAGTTCGGTCAGATGCGCATGAATCTGCGGCATCAGTCCCAGCGTGTCGCGCAGCACCGCCAAATCGCGTGGACGGGCGCTGCGTAACGCGACGCGGGCGAGGATGCGTTCGATGTCACCGACGCTGCGCAGGGTGTCGAAAATTTCCTCAAAGCGGCTTTGCTCCAGCAGGGTGTCGATGGCCTGATAACGTTGGCGCAAAATGGCGTGCTGGCGAATAGGTTGGTTGATCCAGCGTCGCAACAGGCGGCCACCCATGGCGGTGGCGGTGTTGTCCAGCACCGAGGCCAGGGTGTTGCTGGTGCCGCCGTTCATGTTGATTTCCAGTTCCAGATTGCGGCGGGTGGCTGCATCCAGGTTGATGGCGTCGTCCAGGCGCACGGTGCGCAGACCGCGCAGATGCGGCAGGGCGCTTTTCTGCGTGTCCTTGACGTATTGCAGCAAACAGCCGGCGGCGGCGACGGCGCTGTGCAAATCCTCGCAACCAAAGCCGGACAGATCCTTGGTGTTGAACTGCTGGTTCAGTTGGCGTTGGGCACTGTGCAGATCAAACAGCCAGGGTGGCTGTTTGCGCAGGCCGGGGCGTTTTTGCAGGATGACTGGCAGGCTCATCTCTTCGCTGACCAGCAATTCGGACGGACGCAACCGCTCGATTTCCGCCAGCAGTCCTTCCTCGGTGTCAGTTTGCAACACATAGAAACGACCACTGGCCAAGTCCAGACTGGCGACGCCGTAGTGCGTACCGTCAAAGTACAGCGCACCGAGCAGGTTGTCGCGGCGCTCTTCCAGCAGCATTTCGTCGGTGACGGTGCCGGGCGTGACCACCCGCGCCACCTGACGTTCGACCGGGCCCTTGGAGGTGGCCGGATCGCCGACCTGTTCGCAAATGGCGACCGATTCGCCCAGGCGAACCAGTTTGGCCAGATAGGGTTCCACCGAATGATACGGTACGCCGGCCATGGGGATGGGTTCACCGTTGGATTCGCCGCGCGCAGTCAGGGTAATGTCGAGCAGACGCGAAACCTTGCGGGCATCGTCGAAGAACAGCTCGTAAAAATCGCCCATGCGGTAAAACACGATGGTGTGAGGGTAGTCGGCCTTGATGCGCAGGTACTGCTGCATCATTGGAGTGTGGCCTTTGGTCTTTTTGCTATCGACGACTGACATGGCGTGAAATTTATCGAAATAGTTTTAATAAACAGAGGGTTGCTGCGTGATCGCAGAAAATACCCGCCAGCGAGGGGGCAATTATATCGCAGACGCGATGGTGGGGAGGTGAATTATGGTGTGGGTGACAAAAGATCTTCCCAGCACTGCATAGTCCTTGATGTTGTATTGGTTTGGCCGTCGATCGTTACTGATTCTGGTTGATAGATTGGATTTTTACCTTGTTTTCGGTTAAGTAAATCTAATGAAGAGCGTACATGGGGCTAAAGTCGGTGGATTTTATACATTGCGGGTGAGGCCGATTTTGGGTGATTGCCCGTGATGTTGGAAGGAATGAGATTGCTGAAAATCGACAGTTCGCTGGAATAAGCGATGGATGTGATCGGCAAGTCGCTTGAAATCATGCTGTCGGCGCAGAAAATAAAAAAAATAAATGTGGCCAAACAGGCTTGATGTATTGCCGACAAGGACGTTTCGTGGCCGTTAGCAATAATGTTTGCGTGGTTGTGCATGGATGGAATTACGCAGGCAAGGGGGCCACTGATGGCAATAGCATTGAATCGAAATAAAAACTCTGTCTTAGGGCTGTTTTTGCTGGTGATTCTGATTCCACTGTTTCTGGTTTCTTTTGGCTTTTGGCAATATCACCAAAAATATGAGTCGGACATTGAGTTCCTGCAGCGAGAACGGCTTGGCTTGCGTGAGATTCAGCGTCTGTACGGCATGATGCTGATGCTGCAGAAAATCCGAGGATTGGATAATCTCTACAGTCTTGCTGGCAACGGGCGGCTTTTGCCGACGATAGTCGAGCATTCTGATCGTTTGCGAGCGGCGATACGTGCCGGCGTGCAGGCACCACAAATCAGTGCGCTAGGGCTCGATGGTGAGTTGGCCGAGTGGGGAAAAAATGTCTCGAGTCTGTTAGTTGAAGCCGGTCAGTCGCGCTCCAACACTCCTGCGTTTGATCGCTACAGTCAGTTGGTTGGTGAGATGCAGCGGCTGATTGTCCAGGCAGCGGATCGCTCTAATCTGACCTTGGATGGACAGTTGGAGTCGTTTTACCTGGTTAATGCGGCGGTTCATCGCATTCCTGTCATGACTGAACAGTTGGCTTCGATTCGCGGGCTGGTGTCGCCGCTGGTGGGGCAAACTCCCCCCGTATCGGTTGTTCGCGCTATTGAGGCACACAGGGCAATTTTACAAAATGAAACTCACAGATTGACCCGCATGCTGCAACAGCATTTGCGTGATACGCCTGGACAGTATCTGCGGGTTTTGGAAAACCTATCCCAGTTGGCAGGCGGGCTGGATGATTTTTTGAAACAGGTGGCGTTGGTACAGCAGGGCGGAGTTGTGCCAGGAACGCCAACGTATTTTTTTAATGAGATCAGCAAGTTTGTCGACGATATTCAGCAGTTGCACCAGCAGGTTGTTGATGATGCAGATACGGTGCTGAGCGACAGGATTGTACAGTTGCGCAGACAGCAATGGGAGGGTGAGCTGGGATTTGGCTTGGCTTTACTGACCATGCTGGGCAGCGCTGCAATTTTTTACCGAAACAATCGGCGGGTCATGCGGCAGCTCAGCCAATCAGAGGATGAGTTGCTGTATTTTAAGCGCTCGCTGGATCGAGCGCAGGATGGTGTGTTTATGTTTGCACCAGCGTCGTTGGAATTGTTGTATGCCAATGCCAGGGCGATGCAGCAGCTAGGTTATCAAAATGACGATGTGCTGCAGATGCGCGCTTTTGAGCTGATGGTGGAATTCAGTGAGGCGCAGTTGCGAGAAAAAATCTCACCCTTGTTGAGCGGCCAACAGCAGAGTATGAGTTTCGAAACTCACTATCGGCAGCGTGATGGGCATCTTATTCCTGCAGAAGTCGTTATGCAGTACTTTGCACTGCATAACGACGAAGGGCGTTTTGTGGCGATTATGCGCGATATTGGTGAGCGCAACCGCGCGGAGGCGTGAAAAAGAGTTTTACTCAATCGGGGTGTCGTTCTGATTGCCCCAGTCTGACCAGGAGCCGGGATAGCCACGCAGTTTGGTAAATCCCAGATGTCTGAGCACGGCAAACGACAGCGCTGAACGGTGATGGCTGTGACAGTAAACAATCACTTCGAGTTCGGGATGGATGCCTTTGGCGGAGAACATGGCCTGTAATTCAGTCAGTGGTTTGAGCTGCAGGGCGTTGTTGCGATCCAGGGCATCGGTCCATTCGATATTGACGGCACCAGGAATATGACCACCGCGTGCGGCGCGCACGTCGGTGCCGGCGTATTCTGCGGGGCTGCGGGCGTCGAGGATACGCACCGATTTGTCACTGAGGTGGTTCTGGATGTAGCTGCGCTCGGCGATCACCGACGGATTGCTGAATGTCAGCGGGTAATGGCTGTGTTCGATGGGCTGGCTGTCGGTGCTCAATGGCAGTTTGGCGGCTTTCCAGCTGTGGATGCCGCCGTCCAGCAGGGAGAGTTTGCGATGACCGGCTGCTTCCAGCGTCCACAACAGGCGGGCTGCTTTGCCGCCGCCTTCGTCGTCACAGGCCACGACCCAGCTGTTTGGTGTGATGCCCAGGCTGCTGAAAATCTGGCTGAGGTGTTCAGCTGACGGCATCAGGCCGAAGGTCGGCGGCGTGTGGCGGACGATCTGGCCGTAAGGCAGATGGCGAGCGCCGGGAATGTGTCCCTGCGCGAACAATTGCGGATCGCACAGATCGATGATGACCAGATCGGTTTGTTGGAGAACAGCGTGCAGTGCCTGGGGGCTGATGATGTACGGCGCTTGGCTCATGGAGGCTCCTGTGCAGGTCGCGGTTTTGATGATCGCGGAATTGTACAGGGAATCGTGGGGGATGGGCAGAGCGCGCGGCTCGTCGGCTGACGAGCCGCGAAAAATCGATGATTATGCGTCGCGCAGGCGCTTGAGCATGATTTCGTGCAGGCGCAGGTTGGACGCCAGCAGGTCGCCGCTATCCAGGAAGCTGTCCGTGCCATCAATGTCGGTTACGGCGCCGCCGGCTTCGCGCACGATCAGTGCGCCAGCCGCCATGTCCCAACGATTCAGGCCCAGTTCCCAGAACGCGTCATAACGACCGGCGGCCACGTAGGCCAGATCCAGTGCTGCCGAACCTGGGCGACGAATGCCAGCAGTGTCGGGGATCAGAGCTTTGAGCGTCTTGAGGTAGCGATCCAGGTCCTGGTCTGGACGGAACGGGAAACCCGTGCCCAGCAGTGCGCCACGCATGGTTTTGCGTGCGGTAACCCGGATGCGGCGGTCATTGAGCTGGGCACCGTTGCCACGGTAGGCCATGAACATTTCGTCCTTGACCGGGTCGTACACTACGCCCAGTTCCAGCTTGCCTTTGTGCAGCATGGCGATGGACACGGAGAACTGCGGAATGCCGCGTAAAAAGTTGGTGGTGCCGTCCAGGGGGTCAATGATCCACTGGAAATCGCCCTCGCCACTGGCGCCGCTCTCTTCAGCAAGAATGGCGTGGTCGGGGTAGGCGCGGCGAATCACATTGATGATTTCCACTTCCGCACGTTTGTCGACTTCGGTAACGTAGTCGTTGGCCTGCTTTTCTGAAATATTCAGAGTGTCTATGTGATTGACTGAGCGTAAAATCACTTGACCGGCACTGCGGGCCGCGCGGGTTGCGATATTCAGGGTGGGATGCATCACGTTTCTCCGGGATTGTTACATTGCGGCTATCGCTGCGGGCCGCGTATTTTAGGGCTTACGCTTTCTGATAGCAATCTAAGGGTTTTATGAATTTTGTCAGCAACATCCGTGTGGTCATGATTGAGACCAGTCACCCCGGTAATATCGGCGCGGCGGCGCGAGCCATGAAAAACATGTCACTGCACCGGCTGGTGCTGGTGAATCCCAAGCAATTTCCGGCGGAAGAGGCCACGGCGCGGGCTTCCGGCGCAGATGATCTGCTGGCGACGGCGCGGGTGTGTGCCTCGCTGGACGAGGCGGTGGCTGATTGCCAACTGGTGATCGGTGCCAGCGCCCGGCTGCGCAGCGTCGAGTGGCCGCAGCTGGATGCCCGCGAATGTGGCCAAAAGGCAGTGGCCGAGGCTCAGGCCGGGCTGCAGGTGGCGGTTCTGTTCGGCCGCGAGCACTCCGGCCTGACCAACGAGGAGCTGGATCGTTGCCACTATTTGATGCACATCCCGACCAACCCCCATTTCCAGTCGCTCAATGTGGCGGCGGCAATTCAGGTGGTGACCTACGAAATCCAGATGGCGTCATTGGCGGCGCAGCCGGCCGAGGCGGTGGACGAGGAGCTGGCGGATGTGGCGCGCATGGAGGGCTACTTCCAGAACCTGCAGGTGACCATGCAGGAATTGGGGTTTATGGATGAAAGTAATGTCAAATTGATGCGCCGACTGCGCCGTTTATACCAGCGCGCCCGTCCCAGCTTGACCGAACTGGACATCCTGCATGGTATTCTCAGCGCCGCCAAAGGGAAAAAGTACCAGTGGATGAAAGATCGACTGGACTTGTTAAACAAAGAAGTTGACCATATAACTAAGAAATAGCGGTAAAGACGGAATTTCATGTTTGCACGAATCCGAGAAGACATCCGTTGCGTATTTGACCGTGATCCGGCGGCGCGCAACAGTTTTGAAGTATTGACCACCTACCCTGGGCTGCACGCGCTGTGGGCGCACCGCCTGGCCAACTGGTTCTGGCGGCACCGGCTGCTGTGGTTGGCGCGGTTTATTTCCGGGGTGGGGCGCTGGTTTACCGGAATCGAGATTCATCCGGGCGCGACCATAGGCCGGCGATTTTTTATCGACCACGGCATGGGGGTGGTGATCGGCGAGACGGCGCAGATCGGTGACGATGTCACCTTGTATCATGGCGTGACCCTGGGCGGCACGTCCTGGAAAAAGGGTAAACGCCACCCCACGCTGGGTAACGATGTGGTGGTCGGCGCGGGCGCCAAGGTGCTGGGGCCGATCGAGATCGGCACCGGGGCGCGGATTGGCTCAAACGCAGTGGTGGTCAAAAGCGTACCTGCGGCAGCGACGGTGGTCGGTGTGCCAGGACGAATTGTCGCTAAAAAGCCAGAAATGGATGAAAAGCGCCAGAAAATAGCCGCGAAAATCGGCTTTGATGCCTATGGCACCACGCCGGACATGCCGGATCCGGTGGCCCACGCAGTGAACGCCATGCTGGACCATATTCATCTGATGGATGAGCGAATGGAGCAGATTTGCCACGCGCTCAAGGCCATAGGTGCTGAGGTGCCGGAAGGGCGCATGCCGGAGCTGGACTCGTGCAGTATCGACAGTCCTGAAGGTCAGGGCTCGGTCCAGGATGAGACGCTGCGCTGAGTGCGAAGAATCGGGTTTAATTTCACTTGAACTCGAAGGGTTAAAAAATTGACAAGTTTAGTCAGATAAGCAACAATAAGCATAGTTAAACAGAGTGCGAAGTTTCGCAAAAAACCTTAGAGAGAAGACTATGCGATTGACGACAAAAGGCCGCTACGCGGTCACCGCAATGCTGGATCTGGCAATTAACTACAACGAAGGTCCGATCACTCTGTCGGATATTTCCAAGCGTCAGGGGATCTCTTTGTCCTACCTGGAGCAGTTGTTTTCCAAGCTGCGTAAGCGCGGCCTGGTGGACAGCGCCCGTGGTCCTGGCGGTGGTTACCGTCTGAGCCGTGGTTCCGACGAGATTTCCATCGCTGAAGTGATTGCCGCTGTGGATGAGAGCATTGACGTGACCCGTTGCGCCGGCAAGGGCAACTGCCAGGGTGACGGCAACTGTCTTACCCACGAACTGTGGTGCGACTTGAGTGGCCAGATCCAGAGTTTCCTGAATAACATCACGCTGGGCAAATTGGTAGCCAATCGCGGTGTGCAGGAAGTGGCACTGCGCCAAAAAGAGCGCGTGATCAATGGTGAAGGTAACGCACAACAGGCGGCGGTAAACAGCTAATCGCCGCACCCTGATTGCGAGGGTTGCGCCATGACGGTTTACCTGGATTACAACGCGACAACGCCGGTGGATTCGTTGGTGTTGGAGGCGATGTTGCCGTTTTTGCAAACGCTCAGTGCCAATCCGTCAGCGGTCCATGCGCCAGGGCGACAAGCCCGCGCCGCGATGGATGTGGCCCGTGAACAGGTTGCTGCGTTGGTGAATGCACATCCTTCGCAGGTGGTGTTTACCAGTGGTGGCAGCGAGGCGAACAGTCTGGCTATTCTGGGATGCGCGCGCGGCATGGGCTTTTCGCACATTGCCTGTAGCGCGATTGAACATCCTGCGGTGCTGGAAGCGTGCTACGCATTGCAGCGCCAGGGTGTGCGGTTTGACGAGCTGGCAACCGGTCCCGATGGTTTGTTGCGCCAGTCTGCGCTGCGGACGTCATTGCAACAAGGCTTGGGGTTGTTGTCGGTGATGCTGGCCAACAACGAAACGGGCGTGTTGCAGCAGGTGCAGGAAATCGCGGTCTTGGCGCGAGCGCACGGAGCGGTAGTGCACACCGATGCAGTGCAGGCGCTGGGCAAAATTCCCGTCGATTTTCGTGGCCTGGGCGTGCAGATGATGACGCTATCGGCGCACAAGATTTATGGTCCCAAAGGTGTTGGTGCCTTGGTGATGGACAAGCAGCTAAAGCTGGAACCGCAAATTTACGGCGGTGGTCAGGAAAAAGGGCTGCGGTCAGGGACGGAAAATGTTGCGGCCATTGTCGGTTTTGGCAAGGCGGCGGAAATCGCCAAAGCGAATTTGCAACAAATGACGCGGTTACAACAGTTGCGCGATCAGCTCGAGCAAGGGTTGATGCAACTTGGCGGCGTGGTGGTTTTTGCCAGACATGCAGACCGCTTACCTAACACCAGTTTTTTCAGCGTTGCCGGCATTGACGGTGAAACGCTACTAATGAATTTGGATCTGGCAGGTTTTGCCGTATCGAGCGGTTCAGCCTGTGCCAGCAAAAGTGAACAACCTTCGCATGTGCTGATGGCCATGGGGGTTGAAAAAGACATCGCTCGTGGCGCGATCCGCGTCAGTTTAGGGCGGGCAACCAGTGCTGACGACATTCATGCTTTTTTACAGGCGCTGCAGCAGCAAATCTCCATGCTGCGTTCCCTGTCGGCAGTGTTGGTTTAGATGAAGACTTTGATGGAGTAACGCAAGAAATGAAGTTGCCAATCTATCTGGATTATTCTGCAACAACGCCAGTTGATCCGCGTGTCGCAAAAAAAATGATGGAATACCTGACGCTGGATGGCCAGTTTGGTAACCCTGCGTCGCGCTCACATGCATTTGGCTGGGCGGCTGACGAAGCGGTGGAAACCGCTCGTAAAAATGTCGCTGATCTGATTAATGCCGATCCGCGTGAAATTGTTTGGACTTCTGGCGCAACCGAATCAGACAACTTGGCGATCAAGGGCGCAGCCCAGTTCTATCGCAAAAAAGGCAAGCACATCATCACCTGCAAAACCGAGCACAAAGCGGTTTTGGATACCTGCCGCCAGTTGGAGCGCGAAGGTTTTGAAGTAACCTATCTTGAGCCCGAAGCCAGCGGCTTGATCGACCTGAACAAGCTTGAAGCCGCGATGCGTGACGACACTGTGCTGGTGTCCATCATGCACGTCAATAACGAAATTGGTGTGGTACAGGATATTCGCGCGATTGGCGAAATGACGCGTTCTCGCGGCATCATTTTCCATGTTGATGGCGCGCAAAGTGCGGGCAAGGTAGAGATCGACATGGAAACCATGAAAGTGGATCTGATGTCTTTTTCCGCACATAAAATTTATGGCCCGAAAGGCATTGGTGCGCTGTACGTGCGTCGTAAACCACGGGTGCGTTTGGAAGCGCAAATGCACGGCGGAGGTCACGAGCGTGGTTTGCGCTCGGGTACGCTGCCAACGCATCAGATCGTTGGTATGGGCGAAGCATTTCGATTGGCCAAAGAAGAAATGGCCAAGGATAACACTCACATTACAGCACTGCGTGACCGCCTGTGGAATGGCATCAAAGACCTGGAAGAAATCTATGTCAACGGCGATATGGAGCAGCGCATTCCCGGCAATTTGAACGTGAGTTTTAATTTTGTCGAAGGCGAATCGCTGATCATGGCGCTCAAAGATATCGCGGTATCTTCCGGTTCAGCCTGTACTTCATCCAGCTTGGAGCCATCCTACGTGCTGCGTGCCTTGGGTCGCAGCGATGAACTGGCGCACAGCTCGATTCGTTTCACTATCGGTCGCTTTACGACCGCCGAAGAAGTTGATTACACCGTAAAACTGGTGCGTGAAAAAGTGGCCAAATTGCGGGATATGTCGCCATTGTGGGATATGTACAAGGAAGGTATTGATCTGAATTCTGTACAGTGGGCGGCACATCATTAACGGAGGTAAAGTTATGGCTGTGACAATGACGGTTGCCGCTGCTGAGCGGGTAAAGAAATTTCTCACCAATCGTGGCAAAGGCGTGGGCTTACGTTTGGGCGTTAAGCCTAGCGGCTGTTCCGGTATGGCGTATGTGCTGGAGTTTGTCGATCAGGTGGAAGAGACGGATGAAGTCTTTGAAAGTTATGGCGTGAATGTCATCGTCGATAAGAAAAGCCTGCTGTACATCGACGGTACCGAGCTGGATTTTGCCAAGAGGGGTTGAATGAAGGTTTCAAATTCAACAATCCTAACGTCGCCGGCGAGTGTGGCTGTGGCGAAAGCTTCACCGTTTAATTCGATTTATCGATGATACAGCACGAGAAAAATTATTTTGAGCTGTTAGGTGTTTCTGCCAGCTTTGACTTGGATGTCGCTGTGCTCAGCGAAAATTATCGCGCGGTTCAGCGCGCCTTGCACCCTGATCGTTTTGCCAATTCTTCTGAAAAAGAGCGCCGCCTGTCCGTGCAACATGCAGCACGGATAAACGATGCCTACAACACCCTGAAATCTCCATTGTTGCGATCGGTCTATCTGCTGGGGTTGCGAGGCGTTGATGTGCAAATCGAAAGCAATGCCAATATGGCGCCGGCGTTTTTGATGGAACAGATGGAGTTGCGCGAAGCATTGGATGATGCAGCAATGGCTGGCAGTACGGATCAAGTGCAGACGCTGCTCGAGCAGATTGATGCCAGGGAGCGTCAACTGCACAAAGAGTTGAGTGCAGGTTTTGAAGAAAACAGCGATGCTGCACTGCAGCGGGTTGCGCTGAATGTTCGTAAACTACAATTCTTTAGCAAATTAAAACACGATGCTGAGCAGGTCGAGGCTCAGTTAGACGAATAAATACGGTTTACCTCATGGCATTACTGCAAATCTCTGAACCAGGACAAAGCGCGGTTCCGCACCAGCGCAAATTGGCTGCGGGCATCGACTTGGGAACCACCAATTCGTTGGTGGCGAGTGTGCGCAGCGGCGTTGCCGAAACCTTGCCTGATGCGACTGGGCGGCATATTTTGCCCTCGGTGGTGCACTACGCAGCAGGTCAAACGACCGTGGGCCACGAGGCATTGGCCGTCGCTGTTCAGGACCCGCTAAACACGATTGCATCGGTGAAACGCTTCATGGGGCGTGGACTGGATGATGTTGTGACGCTGGGTGAACAGCCGCCTTATGAATTATTGTCCGGCGAAAGTGGCATGTTGCGAATTCGCACCGTGGCCGGCGATGTTAGTCCGGTCGAAGTGTCGGCGACCATTCTCAATCAGTTGCGCGAACGTGCGGAGCAAACACTCGGCGGCGATTTGGTTGGCGTAGTGATAACTGTGCCGGCTTATTTTGATGAAGCGCAGCGTCATGCGACCAAGGATGCGGCGAAGCTGGCGGGTTTGAATGTGCTGCGTTTGTTGAACGAGCCCACCGCAGCGGCAGTCGCTTATGGTTTGGATACCCGTGCCGAGGGCGTGATTGCTGTCTACGACTTGGGCGGCGGTACGTTTGATATTTCCATTCTGCGTTTGAACAAAGGCGTGTTTGAAGTGTTGGCCACTGGTGGCGATTCTGCGCTGGGTGGTGATGACATGGACAGGCTGGTGGCGCAGTGGATTATGCAGCAAGCGGGTATCAAAGGTGATGAAGGTCATCAGTTGATGCGCTTGGTGTTGCAGCAGGCGCGCGCCGTGAAAGAAATGCTGACCGATGTTGCTGTTGCGCCAATTTCGTTGCAACTGGCGGAATTTTCCTGGCAAGGTGAATTGACGCGTGTGCAGTTAAATCAGTTGATTGAGCCGTTGATCAAAAAGACGCTGGCTCCGTGTCGTCGTGCGCTGCGTGATGCAGGTGTGAGCAAGGACGAAATTGCAGAAGTGGTTTTGGTGGGTGGTTCAACGCGGGTGCTGGCTGTTCGCGAAGCAGTGCGTGAGTTTTTTGGTCGCGATGCTCTGGTCAATATTGATCCGGATAAAGTGGTGGCCATTGGTGCTGCGCTGCAAGCCGACGTGCTGGTGGGCAACAAGTCTGATGAGGAAATGTTGCTGCTCGATGTGATTCCCTTGTCGCTGGGACTTGAAACCATGGGTGGTTTGGTGGAAAAAATTATTCCCCGCAATACCACCATTCCAGTGGCGCGGGCCCAGGAATTTACCACGTTTAAAGACGGCCAAACCGCCCTGGCGGTGCATGTGCTGCAAGGCGAGCGCGAAACAGTGGGGGATTGTCGCTCACTGGCGCGATTTGAATTGCGCGGTATTCCGCCGATGGTGGCGGGTGCGGCGCGTATTCGTGTGACCTTTCAGGTGGATGCCGATGGTTTGCTAGGCGTCAGTGCGCGCGAGATGATTAGTGGTGTAGAGGCAAGCATCGTGGTCAAGCCGTCGTATGGTTTGACGGACAGTGAAATCGAAACCATGCTGCGTGATTCTTTTGCCCATGCGGCGGAAGACATGCAACAACGCAAATTGCGGGAACAACAGGTTGAGGCCGATCGCGAAATTGAAGCATTGACCTCGGCGCTGGCCGAGGATGGTGAGCGATTGCTGAGCGCCGATGAGCGGCAGCAAATTGATGCTGCACTGGCTGCGCTAATTGCACAACGCGCCGGCAGCAATGCTGATGCGATTAAGGCTGCGATTGTTGACGTGGAGCGGGTCTGTGCAGACTATGTTGCGCGCCGCATGAATTCGAATATTCAAAAAGCCTTGGCTGGGCACAAGCTCGAAGAATTTAGAGGGTAGTTATGCCGCAGATTATTGTGTTGCCACACGAGGAATTGTGTCCCAATGGCACAGTGGTTCAGGCCGAAAAAGGCGAAACCATTTGCGATGTATTGTTGAAAAATGACGTGGATATCGAGCATGCTTGTGAGAAATCCTGCGCTTGCACAACCTGTCATGTCTATATTCGTGAGGGAATGAATTCCTTGAACGAAGCCACCGAGACAGAAGAGGATTTGCTCGACAAGGCTTGGGGCTTGGACCCAGACTCCCGTTTGAGTTGTCAGGCGAAGGTGGGTGATCACGATCTGGTGGTCGAGATTCCCAAGTATACGATCAACATGGTATCGGAGCGTCACTAGAGGGCTTATGAACTGGACAGACTCGTTGGAAATAGCGATTGCGCTGGATGAAAAATATCCCGACGTTGATCCGCGTTTTGTGCGGTTTACCGATTTGCATGCCTGGGTGTGTGAGTTAGAGGAATTTGATGATCAGCCTGAGCGCTCAGGTGAGAAAATTCTCGAAGCCATTCAGATGGCGTGGATTGGCGAACGCGATTAAGCAAATGTCGCAGATACAAAAAAGCCCGGCATTGCCGGGCTTTTTTGTTTTGCCATGACTGCGTTGCTATGGGCGCTGGTAGTGACCGATGGTTAGAGCGTCCGTGCAAACCTCGCCGACGGAGCAGTAACCATTGCTGTTGCCCAGGCCATCGTACAGGTGATCGACTTTGGCAGGTTGGTAGTTGAACTCAACAGGATTGACGTTGTTGTCGTCGAAACCGGCAACGTATTTCGCCAAGGTGTTGTTGCTGTTCTGGCTGGGGAAGGAGCTGTTTGCCTTGAGGCTCCAATCCACCAAAACGCACGGTTCGCTCTGCGTAGTGCATTCGCCGCCGCCCAGGTCGGCATTCAGGTCAAAGGTTCCGCCAACCCAGCGTTTGCCGTCGTTGATGCCAAAGTTGATGTTGCCGTACTGCTCGGAGAGCCCGGTGGAGCCAACGAACACATCCGCCATGCTGGCTGGGTTGACGACAGCGAGGCCGGCGGGGCAAACACTGCCACTGTCGATGATGCAGTTGCCAGTGCCGTTATGCGCAATTTCGCTGCGGTTAAACCGTAGTGGCGAATAGGCGAATGCGGTTGTTGCGACGACGCCGCCGCCAGAGTTCAGGGTGATAAACGAACCGTTGATGGTGTTAAGCAGCAAGTTATCTGTTGCGCGGATGCCGGCTCCGGCATTGTTTACGCTGGTGAATTGGCTCACGTAGTTAAATGATGCACCAAAGGCGGCAGCATTGCTTTTACTGAAACGCAGGCCATCGCCACCGTTGGATGAAGCGGTGCTCAGGATAATGTGATTATTTTTTGTGTCGCGCAGCTCGATACCATTGCCGCCATTGTTATCCGCACGAACATTTTCCAGCATGTTGTCAACTTGTGCGTCGAAAAGTTGGTCTGTCTTGGTGATGAATAGGCCATTCTGGAGATTGTTGGTCAAAACCACATTGCTCAGCGCGTTGAACTTACCGTCAGTAATCTGCAGGCCATGGCCATTGGCGTTGTTAATATTGATTGTGCCGCCACTGCGCGTGTTGGTGGCGTTGTCCAGTAATATGCCGCTGCCATTGCTGAAGGGAATTCTGATGTTGTGCAGAATGGCGTAGTTGGTACTGCCGAGCGTGAGCGCAGCTTCATTGTTGCTGGCGCCAATAAATTCGCCCTCAACCCATAGATGGGGAGTGAGCAGATTGACATTGCCCACTAGTTTCGTTCCGGCAGGGATGACTAAGCTGATGTTGCTGATGCTGCCGATGTTGTTATTGTCGACTGCGGGGGTAGAGAATCGTGAAATCCCCATGTCAACGTAAACATAAACATGGCGACCTGCAGACAACAAACTACTGCTGGTCAGGTTGATCGTGTTGGGCCACCACACAGACAGTGCACTGCTGTAGGTTTGGTTGTTCTGTTTAAGCGTGATTTTGTTGCTGCGCCAAGCCGCTGAACTGTTCTCGATCGGATTGGCGACTTGCACATTGAGCAGATCGCGCAGACCCTTGCCAGCGGCAAAGCCGGTGGAAATAGCCTGGATGCCTGATCCGTCGGCTTTGGTCTGACAGATCCAGGTGAATGCAGACAGGGCATCAGTGATACTGACGCCAGCGCAACTAGTAAGGTTGCTGGTTTCGTAAACACGGTAGATGCCGCCATGGAAACAGCCCGAGTTGACGGTATTGTCGCAGAGGGGGAGGGGGCCAGGAGTATTTGGATCAGCTTTGGGCTGAAGACGGTCGTTCCAGTAGGGGGCGTTGGCAAAGTACGGAGTAACGTCAGAACAATTTACGACGATGCTGGGCGCGGTTAAACCCATGATGAACGTGCCGGTGCCGGTACAAACCTGCTGGGTGTTCTTGACTTCAACTATGTAAGTTTGGCCATTGATGACCGGGACGTTGGTAAACGTGGCGCTGTTGGCAGCCGCAGTGAAAGTGAGGGTGTCAGCCAGATTGCTAAGAGTCTTGTTGGTGACGGTGACGTTGGCGCCGGCGGGCAGTAGTCCATTGACGCTAACGGTAACTTCCAGGGTTTTGAGTGTGGCGAAAAGCGCGCGATCTACCAGATTTTGGCTGCCGTCGTTGTAGAGGTTGCCGGCCAGGTCGGCAACCTTTTTAGATAGCATCACGGCGCCCATTGCGTTATTTCCTAAGAGTGAATTGGTTGGCTTGAACGTCAGCATAAAACTGGTGTCGTCATATTCCCAGTTGCCGACGAGCGTCGTGGGGGTACCGTTGATGGAGACAGTGTTTGTACCGCCCACAAGGACATTGTTGGAGTCTTTGAGCTGAGCGATGTCAATGGCCTCGTCGAAGACGAAGGTGACGTGATCCAGATTGACGCCATCCAAGGTCTTGTTGCCGCCGACGGCTGGTTGGGCATTGATGATGATCGCTGTCAGTTGTGGGGGCGTAACATCGCCGTTGGCGTCCTGTGAAGGATCACCCAGATTGGCCGCACCACAACCCGCTAGCAGTAGTGGGGCAAGCAGACTCAGGACGCTGAGGTTTTTGTACATAGTCAACACTCTGGCTCTATCGCTAAACCCGTGTAAGCTACTTGATAATCCTTTACTGCGCAAGGCGGACCTGTGCGGAGTGAAGGCGCTCCAAACCTTTTAAAATAGGTATAAAATTGCTGGGGTATTATCCCAAAAAACAGATTAACGAACCATTAACAGAGTTGGGTATTTCAATAAAACCCAGTTAAAACAACGCTCTGCCAGGTCGTATTTGCCTATTATTCCAGTGCTTTAATCGGCCTATCCGGGATGGGGATAAGGGAATTTATTGGACTTGGGTCACAGTTTGTCTTGATCGATCAACGAAATAGCACCGTGGCGTTTGCTTGCGCAAGGGTCTGACGATAGAATGACGCGTTTTCGAATTCAGGTCTATTTTGGAGTGAGACAGATGGCGATTGAACGTACTATTTCTATTATCAAGCCCGATGCAGTGGCAAAAAATGTAATCGGTGAAATCTATGCACGCTTCGAAAAGGCGGGTCTGCGCGTTGTGGCAGCCAAGATGGCGCACCTGACCAAAGCCCAGGCGGGCGGTTTTTACGAAGTGCACAAGGCGCGTCCATTCTATAACGATCTGGTGAGCTTCATGACCTCCGGTCCTGTGATGATCCAGGTGCTGGAAGGTGAAAATGCCGTTGCCAAGCACCGCGAAGTGATGGGTGCCACCAATCCTAAGGATGCGGCTCCAGGTACTATCCGTGCGGATTTCGCCTCCAGCATCGATGAAAATGCGGTTCACGGCTCTGACAGCCTGGAAAATGCGAAGAACGAAATTGCATTTTTCTTCAGCGCTACCGAGTTGTGCCCACGCACGCGTTAATTTTTACAGGGCGATAAGCCCAAGAGTGATGTGGCAATGACCGACGTGATGCAGCGAACTAATCTGCTGGATCTCGGCTATGACGATCTGAAGGGCTTCTTTGTCAAAATTGGCGAGAAGCCCTTTCGTTCTACGCAGCTGATTAAATGGATCTACCAGTTGGGTGTGACTGACTTTGAGCAGATGAGCAATCTGTCGAAGGAGTTGCGCGCGCGCCTGACCGAACATGCGGAGATTCGTCCGCCGCAGGTGGTGGTCGATCAGGCGGCCAGTGATGGTACGCACAAGTGGCTGTTGCGCCTGGAGGATGGTAACTGTATCGAGACGGTATACATTCCCGAGGTCAATCGCGGCACGCTGTGCATTTCCTCCCAGGTGGGCTGCATCCTCAATTGTTCGTTTTGTTCGACGGCACAGCAGGGATTTAATCGTAACCTGACAGTCGGTGAAATTATCGGTCAGGTATGGCTGGCAGCGAAAATGCTCGGCCAGTTTGAACCGAACGCGGAACGCATTATTTCCAATGTTGTCTTCATGGGCATGGGCGAACCACTGCTCAATTATGATAATGTGTTAAAAGTAATAGAGATTTTGCTGGATGATAATGCCTTTGGCTTGTCGCGCCGGCGGGTGACCATCAGTACGGCGGGTGTGGTGCCGGCCCTGATGGATTTGCAACGGGATACGGACGTGGCGCTGGCAGTGTCGCTGCATGCAACCAACAACAAGTTGCGTGACGAGCTGGTGCCGCTCAATCGCAAATATCCGGTCGAAATGCTGCTGGAGGCATGTCGCAACTACGTGAAAGATTCCGCTCGTGCTAAAGTGACATTTGAGTATGTCATGCTGGCGGGAGTGAACGACCAGCCGCAGCACGCCCGTGAGTTGATTAAGTTGCTGAAGGGAATTCCTTCCAAGGTGAACTTGATACCGTTTAATCCCTTCCCCAACTCGCCGTATCAGCGCTCGGACGCCGACAGCGTATTGCGATTCCAGAACATGCTCATTAACGCGGGTTATACCACCACGGTGCGTAAAACCAGGGGTGATGATATTGATGCGGCCTGCGGCCAATTGGCCGGCAAGGTTCAGGATAAGACCAGACGCACGATTCGTTTGGCGCAGCAACGATAAAGGGAGCGGGCGATGAAAATCAGATTCGGGCTGGTTGGTGCTTTGGCGATCATGGCGCTCGCTGGCTGTGCGTCGTTGGGGCAAAGCGGGGCTGTTTCGCCTGATGAAGTGGCGCGAACCAATCTGGACGAAGCTGGAAAATATTATCGCCTCGGCCAATACGATGTTGCGCTGGACAAGTTACGCAAGGCCGCCGCGGCCAAGCCGCAGGATAGCCAGATTCATGAGCTGCTGGCGACCACCTATGCCCGCGTCGGCGATTTGAAACAGGCGGAATATTACTACCGCAAAGCCCTGCAATACGTGCCGCGTGAAAGCGCAGAATTTGGCGAATACAGCAACAATTACGGCGTATTCTTGTGCAACAAAACCGATTATTCGGACGCCGAGAGCTATTTTGTGCAGGCGGTGGCCAATCCGTGGTATCGCACGCCGCAGCTAGCCTACGAAAATGCCGGCAACTGTGCCGAGCGCGCGGGGGCAGATGACAAAGCAAAAGAGCTCTATGCCAAAGCATTGGCATTGCAGCCGGATATGCCGCAGTCCTTGCTGGCATTGGCTCGGATGAGTGTGGACCAGCAGGATTACGCTGCCGCTGCGGATTATCTGCAGCGATACGATCAAAAACAGCCGGCTAACGCAGAAAGTGTCTGGTTGGCGGCAAGAGTCGCCAAAGCACGCGGTGAACTTGCCCGCGCAGAAAAAATGGAACAGCGGCTGAAAAGTCAGTTTCCGGCATCGCCCTGGGCGATACAGCTGGCACAGCCTGAATAACAGATGACGTTTTCTGCCGCCGAGCAGAAGGCAAACCGAGGAAGAGAACAGACCATGACAATCAATACCACTGAAGAACGCGCGAATATCGAGCTGGTGACCAGCGAGGCAGCCAACCCGCCTGTCGTCGAAGGCCCTGGCAAGTTGCTGAAAAGTCGCCGCGAGGAAGCGGTTATCAGCGAGATGGATGCCGCATCACGCATGAAAATCAGCGTGCAGCAGTTGCGTGCGTTGGAATCGGACGATTTTGCCAATCTACCGGCTCCTATTTTTGTGCGCAACTTTTTGGCTCGCTACGCAGAAATGCTCAATTTGGATGCGCAAGAACTGGTTCGCATGTACGAAGCTGCCGGCGGTGAAAGCAATCAACCGACCTTGGCGCGCGTGTCATTGCGCGAAAATGTGAATGGCGGCCCGGTGCCGGTTCGCTGGGTGTCGTACGCGCTGGTTGGTGTGGGTGCTCTGCTGGTGGTGTTGTGGGCCTCGACCTTTGGCGAGAATACAGCGACCGAGCAAACCGTCGCAGAACAGGTTGATGTGGCACCTGCCGCGTCTGCTGAGGTAGCGACTGACGGTGCTGCCCAGGTGACGAATGAACTGGCCCTGCCCGCACCAAGCGCTAACAACAGCATCGATAGCGAGGGTTTTGCTGACCTGTCCACCACGGAACAGCAGTAAATCAGATGGCAGCGCAGTTAGAACTGCGCTGCTGCATTTCCGGTGTTTCTTCGGAGTAGTTTGTTGTCAAATCAAATCAAATCCATTCGCGGGATGCACGACATCCTGCCGGAGCATATGCCCTATTGGCACCACTTGGAGTCAGTGGTCGGGCGCGTGCTTGATAACTATGGTTACCAGGAAATTCGTCTGCCTGTCGTCGAAAAAACCGAGTTGTTCAAGCGCTCGATTGGCGAGGTAACGGACATCGTTGAAAAGGAAATGTACACCTTTGAAGACCGCAACGGTGACAATCTCACCTTGCGTCCCGAAGGTACGGCGGGCTGTGTTCGTGCGGCGATAGAAAATGGCATGTTGCACAACCAGACTCAGCGGTTGTGGTACAAAGGTCCGATGTTCCGCCATGAGCGGCCGCAAAAAGGTCGCTATCGCCAGTTTTACCAAATCGGCGTCGAGGTGTTTGGGCTGGCAGATCCGGACATTGATGCCGAACTGATTTTGATGACGCGTCGCCTGTGGAAAATGCTGGGCTTGCTCGACGATGTGACGCTGCAGATAAACAGTTTGGGCTCGCTTGAAGCGCGTGCAGTTTATCGCGATAAACTGGTTGAATATCTCAGTGCGCACAAGGATCAACTGGACGAAGACAGCTTGCGTCGCCTGGAAGGAAATCCCCTGCGCGTATTGGACAGCAAGAATCCACAAGTGCAGGCGGTGGTGCAAAATGCGCCGGTGCTGATGGATTATCTGGATGATGAATCGCGCGCGCATTTTCAGCTTTTGACGGCGCGGTTAGACGCGGCTAAGGTGAAGTACCAGATTAATCCACGTTTGGTGCGTGGTCTGGATTATTACAGTCGCACCGTTTTTGAATGGGTGACGGATCGTCTGGGTGCGCAAGGGACGGTTTGCGCTGGCGGCCGATTTGACGGGCTGGTGTCGTATCTGGGCGGCAAGCCAACACCGGCAGTGGGCTTCGCAATGGGCATGGAACGTTTGGTAGCGATCATGGAAGAAGTTGGTTTGCAGGTGGATGCCGGGCAGCCGCATTTATTTCTTGCCATGATGGGGGATGTCGCTGAGCAGCGCGGAATGTTGTTGGCCGAAGAGTTGCGCGATCGCATGCCGGCACTGCGCTTGCTGGCGAACGCCGGCGGCGGTGGTTTCAAGGCGCAGATGAAGCGCGCCGATCGTTGCGGTGCGCGTTGGGCGTTGCTGCTGGGCGAGGACGAAGTGAGCAGAAACGAAGTGGCGATCAAGCCATTGCGCGGCGAGGGTGAGCAGATTTCCATGTCGTTGGATGCTGTCGCCGAATATTTTTCACAACAAATTTAAACATAGTCAGAGGGCAGACCCGTGGTTGGAAGAACCGATCAAGAGCAAGTTGCAGAACTGAGAGTGTGGTGGGAAAAGTACGGCAAAATCACATTGATTGGCGTCGTGTTTTTGATTTCTGGCGTTGTGGGTGGTCGGGTGTGGATGGATTTTCAGGAATCCGCCAAGGCGCGTGTTTCAGCAGATTACAGCCAGATGATGGATGAGCTGCAGCGTGGTGATGTGGAAGCCGCGGCCAGCCGGGCATCAGCCTTGATTGAAAAGAACAGTGATTCCGGTTATGCGCCGTTGGCTGCATTGGCGCTGGCCAAAATTGAAGCTGAAAAAGGTGAGCTGGATAACGCCAAACTGCGCCTGCAGTGGGCGGCAGATCACGCTGATCAGGTCGAGCTGAAGGCGATTGCCAAATTGCGTTTGGCCAAAGTGCTGTTGGCGCAACAGCAAGTGGATGCAGCGTTGGCGCAACTCGGTGGTGAAGTGCCCGAAAGTTTCCGTTCCAGCTACGCGGTTGTTCGTGGTGATGCGTACGCGCAAAAAGGTGATGTGGCCGCAGCAAGAACGGCTTACCAGACAGCGTTGGACGATCAGGAATTGGCTTCACAATTGCGCTCTCTGGTGCAGATGAAAATAGATAATTTGGGATTGGTGGCGGCGTCCTAAAATGAAAAGACTGGCCCACGCGCTATTGTTGCTGCCGCTGTTGCTGGCCGCGTGCTCTACACCGCCGAAAGACATTGATGTGCACGAACTGTCGAAGTTCGTTCCTGTGTTGCCGCAGGCCAAAGTCAAAGTGCTGTGGGGTGATGAATTAGGTGCGGACCTGGATCAGTATCTGGCGAATCGTCCTCTGGTACACAATGGCCATGTGTACATGGCCGATGCCAGTGGCCAGGTGAGCAGTTATGACCTCGATAGCGGTCGCGTTAATTGGCAGGTTCGTGTGCCAGCACGGTTTTCAGCAGGCCCTTCCCTGGGCGAGGGTATGTTGCTGCTGGGTACCTCCGACGCCAAGATCATTGCCTTGGATCCGCGAAACGGTGATGTGCTGTGGCGCACGGATGTCTCCAGTGAAGTACTCGCGGCACCGGTGGCGGCCAATGGTCGGGTGATAGTTCGTACTGGCGATGGCCGGGTGATCGGGCTGCAGGCCGCCAGTGGCAAACAGTTGTGGGTGTTTGATCGCACTGTTCCCCTGCTGAGTCTGCGTGGCAGCAGCACGCCGCTGCTGGTCAATGACATGGTGGTGGTGGGTTTTGCCAGTGGAAAATTAGTGGCGCTGTCACAGCACGATGGCAAACAAATCTGGGATGTGGCGGTGGCTGTACCGCGAGGCCGTTCGGAACTGGAGCGCATGGTCGATATCGATGCGGATCTGGTATATGCCGATGGCGTGATTTATGTCGCGAGCTACCAGGGACGAGTGACGGCATTGGCCGCCGACAGTGGACGCACTATCTGGACTCGTGAAATGTCGGTTTACCGCAATTTGGTGAAAGACGGCAAACAGCTTTATCTTACTGACACCGAAGGTCAGTTGTGGGCACTGGACGCCAGCAGTGGTGCGACACTGTGGAAGCAGGATTTATTGTCAGCACTGGCAGCGACAGCGCCGGTGGTGATGGGAAACAAACTGCTGGTCGGTGATCGACTGGGCATACTGTATTGGGTCGATAGCAGCGATGGCAGTCTGCTGGCGCAATTGCCGGCAAAAAATGTGATGCAGGCCAGTCATGTGGATGAATTGGCGGATGAACTGGATCATGTGAATGACCAGTTTTGGCCGGACACGGTTGGTATGGCGCATGCCGCCCAAGTGGTCGATGGTCGCATTATCCTTAGTTATCGGCGCGGCGTGATTGCCGTGCTGCAAGAACGTCATTAGGTTCGAATCGGACCGTAAAAAGAGTTTATTACCGTGAAACACGTCATTGCTTTGGTTGGGCGCCCCAATGTGGGGAAGTCCACTCTCTATAACCGACTTACCAAAACGCGAGATGCGCTGGTTGCCGACATTTCCGGATTAACCCGCGATCGCCGCTATGGACGGGCGGAATACGATGACAGGCAATTTATCGTGGTCGATACCGGTGGATTAACTGGCGGCGATGGCATTGATGCCTACATCGCCGAACAGGCAAAACAGGCGATGGAAGAAGCCGATGCCATTTTGTTTGTGGTCGATGGTCTCAGCGGCTTGAGTGCCGGCGATCAAGACATTGCCCAGCAATTGCGCATGCTAAACAAGCCGGTATTTCTAACGGTGAACAAAACTGAACGCCAGGACAAAAATGTTGCCGGCGTGGAATTTCATAGTTTGGGCTTAGGGCAACCGTACGGTATTTCCTCAGCGCATGGCGAGGGCATTTCCGCGCTGCTCGACGAAGTTTTTGCGCAATTGCCGGTCATCGAAGAAACCGAAGAGGATGCAGAACAAGAAGGCGGCGCCAAGGTTGCCGTGATAGGTCGCCCAAACGTGGGCAAATCAACCCTGGTGAATCGCCTGCTGGGCGAAGACCGCGTGCTGGCGTACGACATGCCGGGCACCACCCGTGACAGTATCTATATTCCCTTCGATTACGAAGGTGAGCAGTTCACGCTGATTGATACTGCGGGCGTGCGTCGCAAAGGCCGGATAGACGACAAGATTGATAAATTTAGCGTCATTAAAACGCTGGCTGC
>Ga0224510_10000239_pt1 | contig 46051 bp, 35 predicted proteins | sample SF_May12_sed_USG_FD_170161 | JGI IMG/M metagenome (GOLD analysis project Ga0224510, IMG submission 170161) | Sediment microbial communities from San Francisco Bay, California, United States - SF_May12_sed_USGS_4_1 | ecosystem: Environmental > Aquatic > Marine > Sediment | place: USA: California... | reverse complement strand
TGCAATTAAGCACCGCACTGTAATCGTAATAACCAACAGCTGTACCGCTTTGAGCATTGTCAAGCGGGCCGCCGATACCGCCAGTGAATACTTCTTTTTTAACCTTGCCGTAGTATTCAATGCTGGCGTCTTTCACCACGTCGACATTGGTACCTTGTGGACCGGCAACCGACACCATACGACGCACATTCAATGCACGACGGTCTGAACGGGTGTACTGTTCATAGTCGCCATTCCCGTTGTCCCAACCGTAGGGTTCTTCCCCGCCTTTCATCGTCTCTTGGGCGATGGCCCAGGTATTAGCCTCACCCATGAAGGACATGATGGAGACTGTTTGCGTTGTGGCGGCTGTTGCCAGGGTCTCTTCTGCGGCAGCAGCTTCTGCCGAGGAGATGACACCATCGCCATTGGCATCAACGATTGTATCCTGCGTGGTTGTCAACGTGCCGTTGACATCCGCCTCAGAAATCGCACGTCCAGTGCTGTCGATCAGGATCAAGCCCAGATCGGTATCAGCACCGATACTCAGATTGCCATCCGTCGTGGGTGATGCCGCCATGGACAGGCTGGCGACCAGCGTGGTTTTGCCGGTTGTGCGATCAACGCTGTAGAATGTTACCGCGTATTGACCTTGTTGCAGTCCGGTAAAGGTAAATGCACCTTCGCTGTTAACGTTGGTTTCGGCAAAGCCATTGATACCAAAGGCAATCGCCTTGCTAACCGAGGAAGGGATCGCCGGTGCACTGTTAAATGCACTAGGCGTCACAGCAAAAGAAGGCAAAGCCTCCCCGTCCACCGAGCCCTTCATGGCAGGTTTGGCAAACGCCGCTCCGTCAGCCTTTTGCTTCACCACACCGGACAAACTGACAGTGCCTGTATTGGCTTTCTCATCATTGTTGCTGCTGGAGCAACCCCCTAAGAACATGGCAGCGCTAAGTGCGCCTACCATGAATAAATTTCGTTTCTTTCCCATCATTAGCTCCTGCGAATTTTACGGAAATGTTGACTGATGCACGTTCCCCAACCTACGTGGGTCGGAACTGCCTCATTACGTGCTCAACACTTCCTATCGGGCTCTGAACTTGGGAACTTCAGTCATTTTCTAGCAAAAACCAGGGGAATATCCCGTGTGCACCTACCAATTTGTACAGACCGCAGTAGAGCGCCCAATCATTTATTCAACCCACAGCATCACTGCCACTACCCGTCGGCAAAAAAAAGCCCCGCCGAAGCGGGGCTTTCCAGTTGTCAGACCGAGGTCTGACAAACTTATTTGTGGTATTGATGGATCACATGCTGTCTTGATGCCACGGGGCCTTTCAGTCCCTTGGTTGGCTTCCAGCTGTAACCCGTCCAGGTGCTGTTGACGTACACAACCTGGCCGTGCCACTGCATGTAATCAGCGCTTAGGGCTTCAACGTAAATTTCCACGTCGGTACCCGTCAGATCCGCCGTTGCAGAGAACTGCAGACCCGAAGCGTTCAACAACGTCCAGCCACTGCCCGGCATTGCCAAGTTGGGATCAGTAGTGAAACGCTGTTCAGTACCGTATGGGTCCGCACTGCCCCAGTTACGCACGTAGACGTTAACATTGGCATAGGCGTAGCCTGGATCCACCTCAACGGTGATAGTGGTCGGGCCAGAGGCCATCGCACCATCCGCGTGTGAAACCACACTCACCAATTTAGGTGGTACGATACCAACCGCTGAGCTGATCTCCACGTAGTAGTAACGGCCACTACCATCGTACAGGTCAAAGCCGTTGTAGCCTTGGAACAGCGTTACTGGAATCTGGAAGATGCCGTTAACATCCGGCGTAACCGTGCCAGACTGCGTCGTAGTATTGCTACGCTGATACCAGGTAACATTACCCGATCCTGCCGCCACCAAACCCGACAGGTTTACTGTCGAATTCAGGCTGTTGTTCCAGCTTTCGCCAGTGCCCCAACCGCCCATGAAATACGCACCACCGACACCTCCATCCACAAAGATGCTGGAGAACGGTGCTACATATACACGTGTGCCGTTGGAAACAACCGTCAAGTAGAACCAGTTACTGCCATCGGTCAGGTTGATGTAGTTGTAACCATTGTAGATCGGCAGATCCATGGTGAAGGTATTTCCTGCACCTGCAACTGCTGTCACTGTCTCCATGTACTGACCAGAGATGTTGGCCGTCAGGGTTGCACCCGCCTTGGCTGTACCGGTCAAACGCACCGTCGTTGCCATACCCGCGTCAACCATACCGTAGTTGTTGGCCAACGCAGTGCCTGCACCGTCAGTAATGCCGGTTACTTCCATAATCACCGGCTTGTTGGCACAGGTAGTAGTAACATTAAGCCCCTGCCACATGCCGTTTGGATCGTAGATACCCAAATCGTTCACGCCACCATAAATGTTTGCAGTCAGATTGTAGGGGTAGTTTCCATTGCCATCTGGCACTGGCGAGGTTTGGGTTTCCACCCGCTGATAGCTACCCAGAGCCTTAACAGGATCATAGTAGTTCACATCAGACCACACCATACCTTGCATGTTGGTTGAACCATTGACCTTGATCGAACAAGCCGCACCAACGTCAATTGACCGCCAGTTACTAGAACCGGTGAACGGTACTACACCTGCGCCCACGTCGTAGGATACCAGTGAGTGTGGCAACACAAACACGTTACCGTTGGTGGTGAACACCAGTACACGGTACCAGGCACCGCCATTCATACCACAGCACCAGTTAACGTCGATTTGGTTCCAGCCATCGACCAAACCAGTCACTGTCAGAGTGAAATTGCCTTTCGTGGCATCATTGACATCAGGCGTAACCGTCAGCGGACCGCCGGTGATAAAGGACATACAGTTCTCACCCATGCAGTGATTCCAATTGGCTGAGCCGTTCATGCTGTCCCAGTTGTTGAACGTACCGGTGAGTGTCACGCTGTCAGTGTTTCCGGCATCCGCACGCAACTGGTAGAAGTCCTCGGTTTGCACCGCAATCGCTGCCATACCTGCATCAGAGATACTATTGATCTTGGTGTCAGGCACGTAGACGGAACCCGCTGAGGTACGAACACCAATGCGGTTGAAGTTCATCCACATGTCATCCATGAACTCGATACCATTCCAGCCTGGATACACCGGAATTATCACGTCAAAGCCGCCACCGGATAATGCTGCACTACCTTGGGCGCGCTCACCATTCTCACCGTGTACCTGCCAGTTCAAACCAGTGATACCCGCAGCAACTGTACCAGTAACACGGACCGAAGTTGCGGTTGTGCTATCAAAGTCACTCCATGAATTCAAGGTGACAGCACTTTCCGCACCAGTCGCATCAATTTCATACACAGTGCCGAAATTGATTTGTGGCAGCAAACCACCGGAGGTTTGAGCATTAAACTCCTTGGTCAAGCCCAGGGAGCTGTAGCATCCCATACCACCGTTCATGTTGTTTGGATCGTAGACATCCTCACAAACCGTCACATGATTCATGCCCTTGGATAGCGGCACACCCGTAAATGTCGCCACACCATTGGTGAACATTGCAAACAACATCTGCGGCTTATAACCAAACAGTTCGAGGCGAGCCTGCATCACATTGGGATTTGGCGTCGTCACGGTAATATCCACCGTGTCCGCCCCACCAACGTCATAGCCATCGAACGATGGATTGTAGGTATGAACACCTGCCACGGAAGACACACTCAACGCCAACTCCGCAAAATTACCACCAACGGAGAACTTACGCGCCATGGATGAGCCCACGACGTTATTGGTGTACGTTGAGGTATCTTGTGTCAACTGCGCAAGAGTTGAACTCAGACCCAGCACCGCCCAACGGTATTTACCGCCAGCCACCAGTTCACTGATGCTGCGCTCCATACCGAAGGTCTGACCATTTGGCAGAACCATCGTATTGCCATAGGTACCTGCCATGGGGTTGAATTTCGCCCCTAGCACATCGCCCGCCGCAGCAGTAGAGGCGTCATACAGCGCCACCCAACCTGTGCGCTGATTTCTTTCATCCAGCAACACAACCGCATAGGTTGGAATTTTGATTTCCGGCGTTGCAACACCTTTGTCATTATCATGATCGTAAGTGCCGGCAACCCATTTCAGAGAAGGTGTCAGTTTTTGCGCACCAGGGTCTGGCAATACCGCCGCATCCGCAGGGGTATCCAGCTCCAACAGCTTGTATGGCTTCAATCCGCTCAGTTTGGTAGTGTCAGCACCATCAACACCTTTGGTCATCAACCACATGCCGTTACGCTTGCGCAACTCGATGGACAATATGCCAGGACCATCGCTGGCCATCTGACCACACTGGCTGTTCAGCGTGTTGCCGGGGGTAAATGTCAAATTGAATGACATGATCGCCTTGGTCAACTCAGGATTGATCACGATGTCGCTGGTCACATCACCGCCCAGGGTAACGCTACACATTTCGATCATCGGGAACAGTTCCTTGGACAGCATGCCGGTAAACTCATTCACCGACAAACGACCGTCACGGTTCACGTCCGCCTTGTCGCCTGGCTGAGAAATCCAGAAGAAGTCGCCGCTCATGTAACTGCTGAACAGTGAAGTATCGCGTTTTTGCATGGCCATCAGCCACTTACCAAATACGTCCTTGACCGCCACTTTTTCTGACGCCACGGTAACCGAGTCAGAGGCAGAAATACCGGCCGAGGTCGCTTCGGTCTTGAACGAGAAGCTCAGCGGATCCATCGGATTGCCGGCCAAATCCATACCGTCAGTCACCTTAATGGTGTAGTCAGTATTCAGCTTCAAACCTTCAGACGGCATGATCTGATAGACGAACTTGTAAATCGGTGCTGCGCTGTCCTTACCAATGAATTGAATGGCAGGCTTGGCCCCCAGGCTTGGCCCCCTGGTGACCGCAACATTAATCGTCGTAGTATCAATAGGTTCGTTCACACCGAACCGGATGGGGTTAATTACCGGAATATTTGGACCTACTGGCTCCAGCGCCGATGCAGTGGGTGAAGTGGTATCCGACGCCACCGCAGTAAACTTGGCAGTTATAGTTGCAGGGATTGCCTTGCCGTAAACGTTGTTGACCGTGTTGAGGATTTTTCCACCTGGAATAGTGATGGTGTACAACTCATTCAGCGTCAAATCTGCCGTTGGGAAAAACATCGCTGACAGCAAGTCAGGCGAAATTTTCCAGGTTCCGGCCACAACCGTACCTGTGGCATTGGTCACCTTGATATTGGGAATCGTGCCCCGTGCCATTGCCATGCTAAAGGTCACGGGCAAGCCCGCGTCCTGCGGCATTGTCGAGTCAGCATAACCGCCGGCTGCAGATTGCCCCTGACCCAATACAGAAATCACGCTGGCCACTGCGTCGCTGTCTTGCGCAACCAGATCGTTGCCACCGACATTCCCGGCAAACGACTCAACGATGGTCTGGACCGCAACATAGAGCGTTCCGGTGTTCAGATCATATTTGCTGGCGATCAGCGTGTAGTTACCCGCAGGGATGGGGGAACCATCCAGGGTTTTGTCAAAAATATAGTCGCCGTTGGCATCGGCCAATGTCCGCGCGATGGGATCGAGCAACTCGGGCTGGTTGGCGTCATACAATTCGATGGTCGCCCCACCCAACACCGCCGCTTCCTGCGGTAACAAGCCCGCTTCCTGCAGGACTTTGCTGTATGGGGTAGAGGTGGTGGCGTACATTTCCACCGCCTGTATTTTGTCGGTGGACTTCAGCAGCTTGCCACTGGCGGCGGCCTTGGCCATCGCCTTGGCCATCAGCGGTTTGGTCGCAGCGGTATCATCTCCCACTACATTTGATAAACTCACCCGTCCGCTGATGACTGCGGTACTGCTGTCTTCTGTGGCGGTATCTCCCCCGCCCGAACAACCGGCTAGCGCCAGCAGTGAACTCACAATGCTAGCGGCCAGCCAACGTTGGCCTATAAATGACATAGATTTCTCCTTGGATATCCTCAAGTGCAAATGAGGTTCAAGGCAAACAACCCTTGGCAATTACGCGTGCAATAGTCCCTTACTTGCCTTCTGTCATCGCTGTTTTTCGCGCGTGATTACCGCCTGAACCTCTACGCTGAACATCGGCATGACTTCGCGCCGATTCGTTCATAGCGACCCTATCGGCGACAGGCAGACCGCGTTGATATCAAAATCCCTTAAATACAATGAGATAAAGATATTTTTAGTTTTCATAAAATTTTGCAGGGAATTTTAACGGCGTTGATTTTGGAGAAAAAATGCAGCAAAACGAGGCCAGAGGCCGGCGAAAAAGAACACGCAAATTATGCCAATCCAAGCGCCCGGCGTGCGGTTTCCGTTGTTTGGCGTCGAATCAAGGATTCATCCACACCACGCAACTGGGCAATGAATCGGGCGTACTGCGGCAAATACTGCGGACTGCTGCGTTGACCTGCCGCCCAGACCGGTGGCATGTCCGGCGCATCGGTTTCCAGCAGCAAGGATTCCAGTGGTAAGGTTGCGACAAGGTGTTGGAGTTTTTTGGCGCGTGGCCAGGTCATGGCACCACCAAAACCCAGCTTGAAACCCAACTCTATATATTGGTATGCCTGTTGTTCACTGCCACCGAAGGCGTGTACGATGCCGCCCACCAGTGTCATGCGCCGCAACTGCGCCAGCACCTGATCATGCGCTTTGCGCACATGCAGGATCAGCGGCAAGTGATAGTGTTGGGCGAGTTTGAGTTGTTCGACAAAAAAATACTGCTGCCGCTGCCGGTCCAGTTGCGGCAGGAAAAAATCCAGACCGATTTCACCTACCGCCACCGCGCGGCCCGCCTGCAATAAATTCTCAAGCTCGGCCAAATGCGCATCGCGATGTTCGTCAATAAACATCGGATGCAACCCCAAGGCAGGAAACACATCAGGATGCGCGTCCGTCAACGCCAGCAGTCGCGGCCAGGTTGCCGCCGTCACACCGGGAACAAGCATGCCCTCGACACCCAGCCGACGACAGTCGGCCAGCACCGCCTCGCGGTCGGCATCAAATTCGGCAAAATCCAGATGACAGTGAGAATCAAACATAAAAAAGCGTGTTAACCCCTTTGAGTCAGGTTAACACGCTCACAGCGCAACACGGAACCGACGATTAACTGTGGTAACTGTCGTAAATCTCTCCCATCAGGAAGCGACCAAAGCGCGCCACCTGCAAGGCATCGTCCACCACACCACCGCCACCCGTGGCACGCACGGAGGTCAGCACTTTGCCAAAGGTTTTCAGCCCCTGCTGCAATTCACCTTTGGCCAGCGATTGCCTCGATTGACCATCGAGGCTGAACAATTCCATTTGCAAGCGCGAAATATCGCTCCACATATCAAACCCAGCGTCATCGTGCAAAATCCGCTGGGCAAACAACTGCAAACGATGCTCACCGTCTTCCAGTTGCAGTTCATACACCAACCGCCGTTGCGCGCCTGCGTCCGAGTCGCGCAACAACTGAAACACGCCATGTGCCACCAGCATCTCGCCACCCAGCGCCGCAGACGTTAACCGACCAGTGACCCGCGCCTGCGGAATGGCATCAGCGCAAAACTGATCCAGATCTTCGACATGCACCGTCAGGTTCAATTCAACCGCCGCCGCATCGCCGTCCAGACTCAGATTGCCCGCAAGCTGTTCCTGAAAACGCACGCCAGGGCGGAGCACCTTCATCGCTGTCACATTGCTGCGCAAATCCGCACCAAATTCATCACGTCGCTGCAAATACTGCTTGGCATCGGCATAACCCATTTCCACCAGCGTTGCATGATCCACCTTGCCCAGATACAAATCCGGGTCCAGCGGCAATGGATAAAACGGCTTGATCACATGAACCCGAATCGCGCGCTGCTGACCATACGGACTGTAGCCGTGCGCGATGCCCTGATTGATTTCATCAATCCATTGCATGTCACGATTGAGTGCGCCGTTGGCCGCCATTTCCAGCATTTGCACGTAGAGCCGCAACGCGCCGCCGCGATATTCGGGACTGTTGCCCAAACCCCAGATCAACCAGATTTCTTCTGCGCCCTGACGCACCGCCGCCGCAACGTTGGCGTCTTGCAGAAAACCGGTATCCAGCAAAATGTCGCCGTCACGGCGCAGCGGCGGAAACACCCCCGGCAAGGACATGCCCGCCAGCAACAACTGCTCATCCATTTCATGATTACTGAGCACACGCACCTGTTTTTCGCCAAAATCCAGCACGTTGTAGGTACAGGGAATGTCGTCGAACTGGCGAATGCGCTGGCAATCAATGCCCAGGTGCGGATACACCGATTCGACAAAACCATCGCCCGAACCAGAGGCTTCCAGCTCGGCAATGTCCAGATAATTTTCCAGAGGCAAAAACGCAATCGAATCGGCCATGTTCAGGCTGCGCCAACGCTGACACATTTGCAGCGGCGACAAACCGGACAACAGCATCGACAAATTCAAACTGCCGCCAGAAGTAGCATCCATGTGCTGAAAGCTAATGCCGGCCTCTTGCATCGCCAGCATCGCGCCCGCCTGATACGACAAGCGCATCCCGCCACCGGGCAACACCAACGACCGCTTGATGCCGTCAGCGCTGCTGGCGCTGGTTAAACTTCGGTTTCGGTCTGCGGCCATGAACGCTCCTTGTCACTGGTTTCAGAAGCCTGATCCCAACTGCGAATCGGTGCGGTAGGCGCTGGCGGCCAAATTTCATCGCGTCCCAGATTGATGACGCTTTCAAATCCTTCCGGCTGATAAATGATTTCCTCTTCATCATGCAAGAACCAGCATTCCATGTGATCATCCAGCGTGCCCACTGCGTTGGGAATAAACGCAGTCATCAATGGCTTGTCATCAATATCCAGATAGCGCAGCGGACCGGAACGCTCGTGTTCACCGACCACAAATCTCGCCTTGGCGTTTTTACCCATGCAGAAGTGAACATTACCTTTGAAGTAGATGTACGACTTCATCAACATGCCACGAAACGAACAATAGTTAGCCGCGCCAACATTCAGTGGCAACGCCCTGCCGGTGGGACGCTCGACTTCCAGATAAGTCACCAGCTTGTCATCCAGATCGTACTGGCTGGACAAAATATTTTCGCCCACATGAAAATCCAGCGGCGCACGGTGTTTGGGCATGCCCCAGATTCCCTTGCCGCCCTTAACCGACACGTCAGTGGACACCGGCAAATCCAGCACGTATTGACCTGTACCAAACGGCTTCATCAACAGTGCGGGCAGCATCGGCATCGCCGGCTTCGCGCCGTGCGTACAGGCAATGGCGATACTGTATTCGATGTATTTGCCGATGTTGGTTTGCAAATAATTAATCACCGTCACCAGCAACACGCCACGGCCATTCCACAACCGCAGCGGATGAATTTCATTGGGCAGCAATTGTTTGGCGCGATTGGCGTCAATGCTGAATCCCGCCATGATCACTGGCGAAGGCGCGCACGCCACTGGCAATTGAAATGGAATGCCGTCGACCAACGAATAATTTCCCGTCAGATTTCTTATGCGCTTGGGAATTCCCATCGCCTTTCTCCTTTGCGTTAATTGGATGCCAACGCCTGCAACATTTTTGGAAACACATCCCGAGAAGCATTCATGCCCATAAACACATCCAGATGGCCGTAGCCTGGAATCAGGGTCAGCGAATGCTTGTTCGATGAGTGCGTTAAAAAATAGTTGTAGGTGTTAATTTGACTCTGCGGCAAAAAACAAATGTTGTCTTCGCCGGCGAAAAAGTGAATAGCTGCATCGGTTTTTGGCGGCAGTGCCACAAAGTCCTGCGGCAAACCCGGCAAGGATTCGGCGGCCACCAGATGGCCTTTGTGCACACAACAGGTCATCTGCCGAAAAAAGCGGATGGGGACATTTTTGAACTCATCCTTCAGCCACTCGTGTACCCGCTCACCCAGATTTTCATGCGACCACATCACCGGAAAACCAACACCGTAGGCAAAGCTGGAACCACGACAGACAATGTTGTCGCACTCGTGGTGTGTCAGTTTGATGGTCGACACCAACAGGCGCGAAAACAAACCTTCCGGCTCAATGCCCCAATACGGATTCAGATACTTGGTGAACAAACCAACTAGCGGCGTCGCCAAGGTGATTTTCCACTTGGAAACCGCAGGAATCACCGGATGCAGTGACACCGCATTGCTGACCACCACCGACACCTGCGGTAACAAACCGGCCACCAGCGACATCATGAAACTGGTTGAGCCCTGACAGTGAATCAGCGCCTTGAGACTGCTTGCCCCGGTTTCCTGCAACACCTTGCGCACTGCTTGCGGATGATCGAACAGCGCCGCCTGATCCAGCGTCCACGGATTGCGCGGCACATCAATGCTGGCGCGCCAGTTTTCCAGCCACACGTCGTAGCCTTCAGCCACCAGCGCTTCAACAATGTTTTGCTGGGTGGGTGCGCGAAAAATATTCGCGCGCACCCCCGCACCATGCACCAGCAACACCGGACCTTTGGTCGCGGCGCGATCTGCCGAACGCACATGAATCAAGTTCAGAGCCATGCCGTCACCGGCGGTGAACGGCACAACTCTTTCGATGAGGTTCATGCTCAAGCACCAACCTCTTCAACGCGAGGCTGTGCTGCGGACTGCTTTCCCCCGCGTGGCACCTCAACAAAATCCGCAATGCGTTCCGCCAGTGCGGCAATCGTCCGTGACGGATTCAAACCTACTGGCTTGGGGAAAATCGCGCCGTCGACCACGTACAATCCAGGGTAACCAAACACTTCACCCTTGTGATCCACCACTCCATCGCCAGCATTGTTGCCCATGCAGCAACCGCCCAATGGATGCGGAGTCACCAGATTTTTCAGCACAGTCCAGGTGGCAGGTACCATGGGTTCACCGCCTGTCGCCGCAGACAGTTTCTTGTGCATATCAATCAGGGCTTGCACCGCGCCTTCTGAACGCGTCACGTCCCAATCCAGATCCAGTTTCTTTTTGAACGGCGGCAACCAGCTGCGCTTCAGGCTAAAGCGGCCATCTGGCGCGTCCACGCCCTGACCAAACCACGGCATCACGCACGACAGCGGATTGCGATCACGCACCATTTGTCCCAGCGCTGCCGCCAAAGTGCCGTAACGCACAATGTCATCACCCATATCCTGAATGGCATTGCCCAACACATCGGGGAAACCGCCATCTTCAACGAAGAAGCGCTCGTTTTTGAAACTGCCGTCCAGGAAATCAATCGCCGAAGAAATCGTTGGTCCACGGGTGGGTGCCATGTCGCGACCTTCATAGAACGCAGGCGTCAGGAAGTCTCCGTTGGAGCTCCAGCCATAACCCAGGCGATCGCTGATATTGGGCAGGCTGCCGTATTCATCGCGGCAACGCAGCAGCAGTTCGGTTGAACCCACCGAGCCGGCGGCAACGAATACTTTTTTCGCCCGCACATGGCCAGAGATCAGCTTTTCATTTTTCACATCGATGCGATCAAAATCGATCTCATAACCATTATCTTCTGGCGTAATGCGACGCACCCAGTGCAGCGGACGAATCTGCGCGCCGTTACGTTTGGCAACCGGCAGATAATTCAGGTCCAGAGTGTTCTTTGCCTGCACCGTACAGCCGATGTCACAGTTACCGCAGTGCACGCAGGTTCCCTGCTGCATGCCTTGCGCGTTGGTGTGGGTCACGCTGTGCGACTCGTTGAACGGATCGGGCAGATCGTAGTTCCAGTCCTTGTTGAACGTCACCGCCAGAGGCAACTTGCGGTAACGATGACCTTCACCGATTTTATCTGCCGCTTCCTTCATCAGTTTGCCACGCGCGGTCATCTGGTTGTCAGGAATCGGCTGTACGTTGAGCATTTCGCCGGTGCGCTGATAGTAGGGAGTCAAACCATCGTAGCTGATTTCCTTCGGCCAACCTTCTTCAAACGAGAACGGCTCGGCTTCGACAAAAATGTTAGCGTAAATCAGCGAACCGCCACCTACACCACAGCCCGCAGCAGTCGCCATGTCGTCGAAGAAGCGCAGATCAATCCAGCCGTTTTTCTTGGCAGGTTTGTCTTCATCCCACCACCAGGCGTCGCCAGGATTACGCGGGTAAGTTTCTGGCGTCCACTCGCGGCCACGTTCCAGCACGCACACGGACATACCTTTTTCGGCCAGACGTGCCGCCATAACCGCGCCACCGAAGCCGCTGCCGATAACAACTGCGTCAAACTCTTCAGCCTCATTGTTGTTGCCATCTTCGCGGGCACCGCTGAATTTGGAAACGGCATAGCTGTCCCACAGCTCGCCCATAAAGAACTGACCAAAGCGACTCAGCGCCTGGGTTTTCTGTGCGGTATTCTCGGCGTTCAGCACGCGCATGGTCGACAACAGTTTGGCCAGATCGGTCACGCCCAGGGTCAGCACGCCCGCGCCAACCACTTCACCGGTTTTGTCTTTGCCTTTGTGCAAGGTGGTGAACAGCGTAGTGGTGTCGCTCCACAAATCAAAGCCCACGTCATCGCGCACTTCTTTGTAGCCGGCCAGATAATAGTCTTGGCCATTGGCGCTAAAGCCCAACTCATAAATCATGCGAGTGGTGTCGACATCGTCGGTAGGCTTGAACAAATTAAACACGCCGGAGTGCGACGCCAGATTTTCGCCCAAAGGAGCAAAATCAATCGAGCCTTGCAGCTTGCCCAAATGCATCGGATTGGCGATGAACTCATCCAAGTTGCCGATAATAACTTCGGCATGCATCGCCAGCGTCTGGTCTGCACTGCTGCCTGCAGCCGCACCTGCGCGTGGATCAGTGGCACCTAGCGCAAAATGCCCCGACATTGTTTCTTTAAACGTCAAGCCCAACGTATTTTCCATCACTCGCCTCTCTAATAAATTTTCTGAATAGCAAACAAAAAAGGCTGCCCGCAGCGGGCAGCCTTTTTAATGTGGGACGTATTCGCAAATGATTGAAGCAGACTGGTCAGCGTAAAGCCGCACTAAATTCGTCTGATTCGTTTTTGTCATCGTCGATACATCCTTGTAGTTTCATGATGAGCATATCTTGTTTTATTTTTCTCAGTGTTCACGCGTCGCGCGGAACTCGATGTCCGGCCAACGCTCCCGAGTCAAATCAAGATTCACCCTGGTCGGTGCAATATAGGTGAGATCACCGCCGCCGTCTATAGCCAAATTAGCTTCATTTTTTTTGCGGAAATCTTCCAGCATGCGCTTGTCGTTGCAGAACACCCAACGCGCGGTCGCCACGTTCACCGGTTCAAACGAGCACTCCACTTTGTATTCTGACGCCAGACGATGTGCAACCACGTCAAACTGCAGCATGCCCACCGCGCCCAGAATCAAATCATTACTGGTGAGCGGTTTGAACAACTGCGTCGCGCCCTCTTCACTCAACTGCTCCAAACCTTTTTGCAGTTGTTTGCTTTTGAGCGGATCACGCAGACGCGCACGGCGAAAAATTTCTGGCGCGAAATGCGGAATGCCGGTGAATTTCAAATCTTCACCTTCGGTGAAGGTGTCACCGATCTGGATTGTACCATGGTTGTGCAAACCGATAATGTCACCTGGAAATGCTTCATCGACATGTGAACGATCTTGTGCCATAAACGTTGTCGCATTGGCGATCTGAACTGTTTTGCCCAAACGCACATGCTTAATTTTTTTGCCCTTCTCGTACTGACCTGAGCACACCCGCAAAAACGCAATGCGGTCACGATGTGCCGGGTCCATGTTCGCCTGAATCTTGAACACGAAACCGGAAAACTTTTCTTCGCTGGGATCAACGCGACGAACATCGGTCTGGCGCATTAGCGGTGCCGGCGCGTATTCCACCAGCGCGTCCAGCAGTTCGCGCACACCAAAATTGTTAATCGCCGAACCGAAGTACACCGGCGTCAACTTGCCCGCCAACATCGCCTCCTGATCGAACTCGTGACTGGCGCCGCGCACCAGCTCAATTTCGTCACGAAACTCCTGCGCCAGCATGCCAAACAATTCATCCAGCCGTGGGTTCTGCAATCCCTGTATCACTTCGCCTTGCTGAATCTTGCCGCCATGGGTCGCACTGAACAGATGAATGGTGTCGTTGTAGAGGTGGAACACGCCCTTAAACAACTTGCCCATACCAATCGGCCAGGTCATCGGCGCGCATTTGATCTTGAGTACGGTTTCGACTTCGTCGAGCAACTCGATCGGGCTGCGCGATTCGCGGTCAAACTTGTTGATGAAGGTGATGATCGGCGTATCGCGCAGGCGACACACGTCCATCAGTTTGATGGTGCGCTCCTCAACGCCCTTGGCACCGTCGATCACCATCAGGCACGAATCCACTGCCGTCAGCGTGCGGTAGGTGTCTTCGGAAAAGTCTTCGTGGCCCGGGGTGTCCAGCAGATTGATAATGCTGTCGCCGTAGGGGAACTGCATCACTGACGAGCTCACCGAAATACCGCGCTGTTTCTCCAGCTCCATCCAGTCAGAGGTGGCATGACGCGCAGCCTTACGCCCCTTGACCGTACCGGCCAACTGAATCGCGCCCCCGAACAGCAGCAGCTTTTCAGTGATGGTGGTCTTACCGGCGTCAGGATGCGAAATAATCGCAAACGTGCGCCGACGCTTGATCTGCTCAGCCAGGGGGCCAGTTGTCATTTTCTCAATTCCTTCAGTGTGCGCTTATCGACGCGCGCAATTTTACTACGACTCCCGACCTAAAATGGCAGTTTCGACCGCTCGCCGGGGGGTTAATTTCGTTGCTCGGCATTATACCCCGCCGATAATTTGACAAAACACCCCAAATACCGCGCCGCCAGCCCCAAAACGACCAGAACCAGCCCCCGACATCTTCGGCCATCGCCCGAGGGAGCCGATTGAACAAAATTTCAGCTAGTCAGAGCCGAGGGGGCCATATTGCAGCAAGCGCCCACTGGCTGTAGCGCCGCACGATTGAAAATGAGCTGAGACAGGTGGCAGTCGGCTAACATTCTTTCCAATAATTATTTTTTTCACCATCACGCCCCCTTCCCACCACCTTGTGTATAGCAAGCACATCTATTTAAATTACCAGCATTCCGTGCGTATCAAACGAGCAGGACAATGACATGTTCGGCATCGCATCGAGTAATAAGCATTCATTTGTTACCACATCAAGGAGGAATATATGAGTTCAGAAAAATCAATCTGGCCATACTTAGCAGGTATCATTGTTGCGATAGGGGGGCTCGTTGGGGTAATAAACCAGGTCATCAAAGACAACTCCAGCGATGATCAACCCAAAAACGCAGTAGCAGCGGTTTCATCCTCTCCGTCAGCTCCGCCAACGTCCTCATCATCAACCTCAAGCCTCCCAAAATCTCAAGCTCCAACTAAGCCTGAGCAAGCTGTCATTACTTTGAGTACATCTTCATTCAAAAAGAGTAGCGATGAATGGTCATTGGATGTTCGATCTCTGTATCTACCCAAGCTACGCAGCAAACAGGGTGAGGGACTTGATCTGTCCAAATACAATCTGGAATTTACCTTTCAAGGTGCGGGTGATAAGCAAGTTCAACTGTGGTTCCGTAATGCCGACTGGAAGAACGTTTACTCAGACGCACATACAACTATAGACAACTCCCCAATTACCTTTGACCCTAGCCGAGACCCTCGCGCTGTAAACCAATTCAATGATTTTTCCAACATTTTCCAAGTTGGAGTGAAGGTGTTCGATGAAATCGGTGATACTCAGCTAGTGGCAGCAAAACTTACTCCTCGCAAGACCTGATGACAGGAATAGAAGAAGGCACTGTCGATTTTGTAGGCGCAACAACCAGCGCGCATTCGGCCAGCTGCAATATTCGTGCGGCAATACGTTGCGCTTGCTGCCCCCCTACCTCCCTAATTTTGGACAACGAACATCCCCCGGAGAACACCCATGGATAGCAAAATAGTTATTCGTAAATATCTACGTTATTTGGTAGCAGTGATTACATTTTCTTCCGCTCACCTGACTCACGCATCTCTTTTACCTACACCACAAGGTGCTTCACAAAATACTAACTTCCCGGGTTGGGACATAAGAAACTTTAGTGCGGGCAATCCCGTACAGTGCGCAGATTCCTGTAAAGCAGATCGTCGCTGTCTCGCTTGGACATGGAGCCGCCCGCGCGCTCAAACCCCGAGTGGTATATGCTGGTTGAAAAGCGGGGCACCAACGGCAGCTTCGGATCGTTGCTGCATATCAGGAGTGAAGCCTCCCACTGGAAAAATGGAAGTCAGAGTAGATCGTCCTGGCGAAGATTATCGGAATTTTAAGCTAGAAAGCCCAAATCCTCGCCTGTGTGAAAATGCTTGCTATGAAGATCGCCAGTGCAAGTCATGGACTTATGTTAAACCGAATACAACACAGGGAGCCGACCCTCATTGCTGGCTTAAGAAACGAGTAGCACGTCCGGTTACCGATTCGTGTTGCATATCTGGGGCTAAGCCGGACGTGTAGTGATCTCATAACGCAGAACAGTTGGTACGAATAGCGCCAGCGTATTCGTACGAATGAAATGGATCTCCATGCCTCCGATTACGCTGCGCTAATCGGAGCTACTCGGCTAATCGGAGCTACTCGGCTGAGGGTACGAATAGCGCCAGCGTATTCGTACGAACGGATACCCCCATGCCTCCGATTGCGCTACGCCAATCGGAGCTACTCGGCTACGCCGATCAATAATAGCTAACACTGAAATTCTGATTGATTGTGTACAAACTATTGCCGTTTATCGCGGTTACACTCAAGACACCTTGGATATAGTTATCCCTTATATGTGAAATTGTCACCGTTCCGGCTGTAGCATCTGCCATACTATCGCCAAAAGCAGAAACAAATAGATCTGACTCGAAAGTTACCGTCGAGTTTTGCAATATCACATAATCCCCTGCCGCCACACCATCAATCCTCAGATGTGTGGCAATCGCTGTGTCTCCTACCGGAATTGAAAAATTGATCGCCATTCCATTGCTCGCTCCTGATCGATAGGCGCAAACATCACCTGTCTGAGTTACATTAAGCTCGGATATAGCAGCAGAACTTATCGAGACATTACCCATTTTAAATGATGGATCACTGTTAACCTTTATTGCAGTAAAGGGCGCGCCTCCCACAGTGAATGAGTCCACCGAGAGTTTCGTGTCCGACAGCACAGTGAGAGCCTGAGTTTTACCATCATAAAACTTGTCCTCCATTCGACTTAGAGAGCCCTTAGTCCTTCCAGAACAACCTGTCATCTCCATTGTGCTCCCGTGATCAACCAGTACGATGGGAAGCCGGTAGGTGAAATCCAAAAAAGAGGGCGTCGCCTCGAGATACCATAGCCCTGTTAGCGAATCATTTTTTTTGTCCGACTCCATACATGCAGAGACCATGACCGCAACACCCAACAGGACCACTCGCTGAAAATGAAACATTTTTGCAACCTCCGTTTAATGACAAACACAACGGGCAGCGATCCTCGCTACCCCAAAAAATTATTCCTCCCCCGCCCTCACCGTCGGCAAGTCCGCCGGCAGGGAATCCAGCACGGCGCGGGTTTCTTGTTCGGACACGGGCAGGTAATAAAATTCTTCGCCTTGTTGCTGCATCTTTTCCAGATTCAACACCGTGCCGGGGGCGAGTTCACGGCCATCGCCGGTTTTGCCTTTGACGGCGTAAATCACCCAGCGCGGGCCTTCCAGCGATAGCACCAGATACGATGCATCGGCGACCGCCAAAATGGAATGCGCCGCGAGCTGCGAGGTGCTGCCATAGCCCAGCACAATTCCACCGCCCAGGGCATAGCTGGTTGGAACCATCACCGCCTTGCTCAGTTCATACACGCCCACACCGGTGCTGCCCACCACCGTAGCCGTCGTGCCCACCACCAAGGTGCTGGCAGCCAGTACGTTGCCCATCACCTGGGTGCCAACGGCGGTGGTTTCGCCCGCCACAGCCACCGTCGCGCCGGTGGCTGCTGCGCCGGTGCCCACCACCACGCCAGTGGCGGTGCCGGTCACAGCAATCCCCGCCGCAGCCATCGGCACGCCGACGTATTTCACGGTTTTGCCCGCGCCAAAACCACTCACCGCCACCACCGCCGCCCCGCCCTGGCCCAGGGCCGCAACGCTGCCACCCACCGCGGTACCGCCAACCGCCGACGCTGCAGCGGCAGTTTCACCCACCGCCAATTGGGTCACGCTGAAAATCGACGCTGTAGCAGCAATTGCCGTGGGGGCCACCACGTCGTAAAACGCGCCGGCGGTGTTCCAGGTCACTTGCACGGCGATTTCGGCGGTGGGCACAGTGCTGCGCACCACCAGCATGGTGGGGAAGGTCACGGCATTTACCGTCACGTAGCCCACCGCACCCACGGCAGTGGCACCGACCGGCTTGATCATGCCATCCCAGAACAATCCCTGCAGCACCCAGCGGGTGGCCTTGAGCGTCGCCAGACTGATGCCGGTTTCGTCGACCTCGTCAAACGCTTCGCCGGCATGACGGAACGATTGCTGGACGCCTTCCACGTAGTGACCGGTACCGTCGACCACGATGTCGGTGTAAAACTGCGAACGCTTCGCCCGGTATTCCAACGATTTATCCAGGGCGCGCGCATAGCCGCTCAGGGTCACCGACTCGGCCACTGCACCCGCCCGGTCCCCCAGACGTTGCGGCAAGGCCGCATAGCCTTCAACGAATTCGTCCCAGGCATAACCCGCCGAGCTTTTTGCGCCGTGCAGGGTGATGCGATGAACGTCGCCCGCCATGCGCCAGGAACCGCCGACCAGTCGTCGCCCGACGCTGGCGCTGTCACGACTGATTTCCGCCGCGGCCGTCAGACTGGTATCCGCCAGGTTATCGCCGAATTCACTCAACACCCGCGCGCTGTCGCCCGCCAGTTCCCAGGAGCTGCCGATGATGTGCTTGGTTTTTGGATAGGCTTTGTAGATCAGCAGTCGACTGCCGGCACGACTGTGATCGGTGATGTACTGCGCCACCTCGTCGGTACCTTCGTGTATTCCCTTAGCCAGCTGATAACTTTTTTTGGTGCCATCGGCCACCAGATACACCGAGTCCTTGGCGTTGATCACCGCCGTCACAAACGACTGGCGCGCACGCCAGCCCATCAGCTCCGTGCCCAACTCCACCGCCGAAGGACCGGGAGGTATCAGTGCCACCTGAGTATTGGGCACATGAAACGCACCATTGCGGTACAAATCCGCATGGCCTTCGCTGACCAGTCGTTTGGTATTTTTCAACGGGTCATCCGCCGTCGGTTGCGTGGCGCAGCCGAGCAGTACAACTCCCAGAGCAACACTCAGTATCGAACGCTTCATGGGCGCAAATCCTCCGGCAGCCGTTGCAGTACCTGTTCAACCACTGCAGGATCATCGCTGATGACTTCCAGTGTCACCCCAGGCTGTTGCTGCAGACGTGTCATGTCCACCACGCTGCCCACCGGCAGTTCGGACAAGGGATGCGCGCCATCAAGTTCGCCACTGACCTTGGCCACCAGCAATCGCGGGCCGTCGTACACCAGAAAGAACGTCGCGTTGGCGGTTCCCAGCAGCGCCTGCACCGGCAAGGCGGTCAGCGCGTTGTAGCCCAGCGCCACGCCGCTGGATGCCTGGTTGAACACCACCGTGCCGCCGCCTTTGATCAGGTCATAACTGACCTGCCCGGCATACGCCGCCGTGTCCAGCGCCACGGTTCCCGCCGCCTGGGCGGTTGCGGCCACGGGGGCCATCGTCGTTACCGCCACCTGATTTACCAGTCCGGCGCTGGCCCCGGCAGCGTAGGTCACCGGCACCGTGGTCGCCGCCAACAGCGACACCCCGGCCAACAGGCCGCCTTCAACCGTGGGCGACACCAGTTTGACGCCCGCACTGGTGGTGTAATACAGCGTCATTCCCGCCGACTGCACCGTGCGACCACTGACGATCAGCACCCCGGCGGTTGGCAGGAAAATCAATTTGCCCCCCAGACTGGCCGTTGCAGTCGCGCCTTTCACCACCGCCTTGCTGCCGGGCTTGGCCACGCCGAAGTACAGCGCCTTGGCGTAACCACTGACGATGTTGCCCAGACCAGCCAGACTGTTGCCCGCCTCGCCCGATGCCTGATATTCGTCATCAAATGCCTTGGCTGCTTCGCTCATGGCGTCGGACCATTTGACCTCCACCGTCGGCGTTACGGCAGCGACCGTCCGGTCAGTCAGTTCGTAGACATTGCTGAAGTCGGCTTTGACGTTAGTGAAAAAATCGCCGGGGATGGCGCGCAGCGCCTGTCGGTCATCTTCGGTGCGCGCTACCAACGACAGATTGCCCAGCACAAAACTGTCCCAGGCACTGACGAAACCGCTTTGCGCCGCCTCCAGCTGCCATTTCGCCAGTTGATGCGTGCCCTGCAAAATATCGCCACTGAATTCGGTGCCGGTGGATAAAATCGTTCGTCCGCTGCGGCCTGCCGCTGTCACGTCGTCGACCAGATTGGTGCCCAGTTCACCACTGTGGCGCGCCAGATGAGCGCGCATTTGTTGCAGCGCCTGTCCGCTGGAACGCAGCGATTTTTCGCGGGCGTAGCGCAAGGTGTTTTCGGTGGAGCTGACAATGAACCAGCCTTCTTTGTAGAGGGCTTTCTGGCCGCGTAAATTGGCCATGGTGATGGGGATAACGGCAGACACGGTGTTGGGTGCCGCAGGCGGCTGGTCCGCCCATGTCGGGCTGCCGTGCCACAATAACAACACGAGCATGCTGGTGCGTAGTCTGATTGCCATGCGGAATTCCTCTACTGCCAATATGGCAATAAAGCAGAAAACCGCGCCGGGCTCAACTGCGCAGCAGCAACACGAAAACGAATAACGGGAAAATTATTGCGGTGGCAGCGGCAACGCCAGAATCAGCGCGTCTTCGCGACCATTTTTGGCAGGGTAATAATTTTTGCGCACACCGACTTCGTTAAAGCCCATGGAATCGTACAGCGCCAGCGCAACTTTGTTGGAAGGGCGCACTTCCAGAAACATCGAATCCGCCTCGCGAATCCGTGCAACCTCAACCGCACGCGCCACCAATGCCCGCCCCAGCCCTTTGCCCTGCTGATCGCGACGCACACAGACATTGAACAAATGCGCCTCACCGGCAGACACCGACAAAACGATGTAGCCCAGCACTTTGCCGTCCTGCTCTGCCACTTCGCAGTGATAGGCAACACGAATGCAGTCTTGAAAAATGCCCTCGGTCCACGGCGCCAAGTGCACATCGTTTTCTATTGCCATCACTTCCGGCACATCACCGGAAGTCATAAACCGAAAATGTAAATCGGAGGTCACGCGATCGAGTTCTCCTGCGCTACGGATTTAGCCAGACACAAGTCTTCCCATGCCCGGCGTTTCTCCAGCGGACTACGCAAAAGATAGGCCGGATGATAAGTCACTATCAGCGGAATGGATTGTTCACCAACACGGTGAACGCGTCCGCGCAATTTGCCCACCGGCGTATCGGTTTGCAGCAGATGCTGCGCGGAAATTCGGCCCACCGACAAAATTACTCGAGGCTTGAGCAATTGAATCTGCTGCTGCAAATAGCCCTGACAACGCAGCACTTCATCCGGTTGCGGATCACGATTATTGGGTGGACGACATTTGAGAATATTGGCGATGTAAACCTGTTCGCGCTGCAATCCCAGCGCAAACAACATTTCGTTGAGCAACTGGCCGGCAGCACCGACAAACGGCTCACCCTGCAGATCTTCGTCCCGCCCTGGGGCCTCGCCAATGATCATCCACTGGGCTTGCGTATCGCCCACGCCAAACACAGCCTGAGTGCGCGATTGCGACAATGCACACGCGGTGCAGCCGAGCACTTGTTCACGCAGCGATGACCATGAAACTAGCGGTGATGAAACAGGTAACGAATCCGCTGTTGCGATAGCGGTTTTTGCAGAAGCGAGGGGAGCAGCAGGCGGCTCGGGCAACATGCCCTCGCGCGCCTGCCACAGACTGATGCCCATGGCCTGCAAATAGGCCTTGCGCTGGTCATCAGCCGTCATACGACTTAGACATCACCCAGTTGCGGATGAGGTGCAGCCGGTTTGACGATTTTGTTTAACGCATTGATGTAGGCTTTGGCTGAAGCAATCACGATGTCCGTGTCTGCACCCTGGCCATTGACGATGCGTCCGGCTTTTTCCAGACGCACATTCACTTCGCCCTGGGCATCAGTGCCGCTGGTGATGGCGTTGACCGAATACAACTGCAATTCGGTTTCGCTTTTCACCATGGATTCGATCGCCTTGAACGAGGCATCGACCGGACCGCCACCGATGGCCTGGGCCTGACGCTCTTCGCCATTCATTGAAATGACAACGCTGGCGTTGGGCGTTTCACCGGTCTGCGAACAGACGCTCAGCGACACCAGTTTGATGTGCTCGTTCTCCGCCTCTATGCCGACGTCCGTCACCAGGGCTTGCAGGTCTTCGTCGAAAATATCGTGTTTCTTGTCTGCCAACACTTTGAAGGCTTTGAACGCTTGGTTCAATGCGTCTTCGGAATCAAACTCAATGCCCAGTTCCGTCATGCGGGTGCGGAACGCATTGCGGCCCGAGTGCTTGCCCAGCACCATGCGGTTGGCACTCCAGCCCACATCTTCGGCGCGCATGATTTCGTAGGTTTCGCGATTTTTCAGTACGCCGTCCTGGTGAATGCCGGACTCGTGCGCAAACGCATTGGCACCGACAATCGCCTTGTTGGGCTGCACCGCAAAACCGGTGATGGTGGAAACCAGCCGCGAAGTCGGCACGATGTGAGTGGTGTCAATGTGCGTTTCGCAGGCAAAAATATCGCTGCGGGTACGCACCGCCATGACCACTTCTTCCAGTGATGCATTGCCCGCACGCTCGCCCAAACCGTTGATGGTACATTCCACCTGGCGCGCGCCGTTCTGCACCGCAGCCAGCGAGTTTGCCACCGCCAGGCCTAGGTCGTTGTGACAATGCACCGAGAAAACCGCCTTGTCGGCATTGGGGATGCGCTCGATCAACTGGCGAATGGTTTCGCCAAACTGATGCGGCATGGCATAGCCCACCGTGTCGGGCACGTTCAGCGTGGTCGCGCCGGCCTTGATCACCGCCTCGAAAATGCGGCAGAGGAAATCCAGTTCGGAACGACCGGCGTCTTCGGCAGAAAATTCGACGTTGTCGGTGTATTGGCGGGCGCGCTTCACCGCCTTGACCGCCTGCTCCACCACCTGATCCGGCGACATGCGCAGTTTCATCTGCATGTGAATCGGCGAGGTAGCGATAAAGGTGTGAATCCGCGCACTGTTGGCCCCCTTGAGGGCGTCTCCGGCGCGATCTATGTCGGCGTCCAGCGCACGGGCCAAGCCGCATACGGTGGAATCTTTCACCGCCTCGGCCACGGCCTTCACTGCCTCAAAGTCACCGGGACTGGCAATCGGGAAACCGGCTTCGATCACGTCGACGCGCATGCGCTCCAACGCCTTGGCGATACGTACTTTCTCTTCACGCGTCATCGACGCGCCAGGGCTTTGCTCACCATCACGCAAGGTGGTGTCAAAGATAATCAATCTGTCTGTCATGGCTACACCAAATATTTCAAAAATGGGTTGTACTGATCTGCGTTCAAACTGCCCGGTAATCCCCCGGGGCGGGAGTTCATTAGCTGCCCGCTAGGGCAGTCGCAGACCGAGTAGCGCTAGAGATAGGGGACGAGCGACAACGGCAGTCGCAAGAACTGAAAAATGAGCCGACGATGGAGTCACTGTCTTAGTCATCACTGCCGTTAAACGTGAAAAAGTCGTCTCATCTTAGCCAGTTTAGTCGCCCTTGCCAAGGCCCGGGCCATCAGTTTCATGCGTGGAGCGGCGTTCCGCACGGCGCTTGCGCAAGCCCGCGATGGTCACAATTGGACCAGAGGCCGCGTAAATCAGGAAGATAGAGAACAGCACGGTAGCTGGCTCGATCGAGATAAACACAAACACCAGAATCGCCGCCAGCAGCACCACAAACGGCACCTTGCCTTTAATATCCAGCTCTTTGAAGCTGTAGAAACGGAAATTGCTCACCATCAACAGGCCCGCCGCCGCAGTCAAAAACGCCAGCGGCGCACGGTAGTCGGTGCCCAACACATCATATTGGGTTCCCAATCCCACCGCGCCAGCCACCAGGGCAGCCGCCGCCGGACTGGGCAAGCCCTGGAAAAAGCGCTTGTCCTGAACCTTGACCTGGGTATTGAAGCGCGCCAGACGCAACGCGGCACCCGCCGTGTAGATGAAGGCCACCAGCCAGCCCAGCTTGCCCATGGTCTGCAATGCCCACAACCACATCACCAAACCGGGCGCCACACCAAACGACACCATGTCGGCCAGGCTGTCGTATTGCACGCCAAACTCGGTGCTGGTGTTGGTCATGCGAGCCACGCGACCATCCAGACCGTCCATCACCATGGCGACGAAAATTGCCAGAGCGGCATTTTCGTACATACCATTGGTCGCCGAAATGACGGCGTAAAAACCGGAAAACAGACACGCGGTCGTGAATAAATTCGGTAGCAAATAAATGCCGCGACGGGGCTTTTTAACGATGGGTTCGGACATATGACTCAAAGACTTCCTTCTTCAGTAATACTACTCACCGCGCTTTGATGCACCAGGGTGGCGAGTTCTGTTTCCCCGGCAAGCACCTTGTCGCCTTGTTTGATTTTGACGCGACTGTCGGCGGGAATCCACACCAACACTCTCCCACCCAGCGGCAAATAGCCACAACGTTGCCCTTGACCTAAACGATCGCCGGGATAGGCATAACAGCGTGGCCGCATCCAGGAACCTGCCGCCACACCCCACACAATTCGATCTTTCTCATCCGTTTGCACGCATTGTGCGTACTTTACATCCGTAGACGCGCTTGCGCCATGCCATTGTTGCTGTAGTCGGCCTTCAATGGGGCTGCGCAGCGAATACACATCAGTCAGCGGATTCATCTGCAACTCTATCAGCGTGGTCGAAGTCGACAAAAATGGATCGACCGTCGAGGCCACCCGACGCACCACGCCATCCACTGGACTGACCACCGCCAACGGCAGCGCTGGCACATTGCGTGCCGGATCGCGAAGCAAAAACAGCAACAGCAACAACAGCAACGACAATGCGATCGCCCACACGTACTGCTCGGCATAGATCAACCCTGCGGCCAACAACACCACAACAAATAAAACCGGCCAACCTTCGCGGGCAATCAATGGGAATTTTTTGAGCAGCATGATGAGCTCACAAAAAAAATGAGGCTCTGACGAGCCTCATTTGAACAACACAATGGCGATTAGTTCTTGGTCTTGTCAACGATCTTGTTGGCTTGAATCCAAGGCATCATCGCACGCAGCTTGGCACCCACTTGTTCGATTGGGTGTTCAGCATTGATGCGGCGCATCGCAGTCATTTCTGGGTAGCCAGACTGACCTTCCAGAATGAATTGTTTGGCGTATTTGCCTTCCTGAATATTCTTCAGTGCTTGACGCATGGCTGCACGCGATTCTTCGTTGATAACGCGTGGACCAGTCACGTACTCACCGTACTCCGCATTGTTGGAGATGGAGTAGTTCATGTTGGCGATGCCGCCTTCGTACATCAGGTCGACGATCAGCTTCAGTTCGTGCAGACACTCGAAGTAGGCCATTTCAGCTGGGTAGCCAGCTTCAACCAGGGTTTCAAAACCAGCTTTAACCAGTTCAACGGCACCACCACACAATACCGCCTGCTCACCGAACAAATCGGTTTCGCACTCGTCGCGGAATGTGGTTTCGATGATACCAGTACGACCGCCGCCGATAGCCGATGCGTAAGACAGCGCAGTCGCCTTGGCAGAACCAGAAGCGTCTTGCTGAATCGCGATCAGGTCAGGAATGCCGCCGCCTTTAACGAATTCAGAACGCACAGTGTGGCCAGGTGCTTTTGGCGCAACCATGATTACGTCCAGATCGGCGCGTGGAACGATTTGGTTGTAGATGATCGCGAAGCCGTGAGCAAACGCCAGAGTCGCGCCTTTTTTCAGGTTCGGCTCAACTTGCTGTTTGTACAGCTGAGACTGGAATTCGTCAGGTGTCAGAATCATTACAACGTCAGCAGCAGCAACGGCCGCTTCAACAGGAGCAACTTTCAAACCGGCCTTTTCTGCTTTTACAGCAGAGGCTGAACCCGGACGCAAACCAACAGTCACGTCAACGCCGGAATCTTTCAGATTGTTGGCGTGGGCATGGCCTTGTGAACCGTAACCGATGATCGCGACCTTTTTGCGTTTGATGATGGAAAGGTCTGCGTCCTTATCGTAATAAACTTGCATTTTCTCTTACCTCAAGTCTCGTTTTGAATTTGAAAAATTAAACTGTCAAACTGCGATCGCCGCGGGCAATACCGGACACACCGGTGCGCACCACTTCCAGAATCAGCTCGCTGCCGAGCGCAGCAAGAAATGCATCAAGCTTTTCGCTGGTGCCCGTCAGTTCGACGATGTAGCTGCCCGGAGTCACGTCAATCACGCGACCACGGAAAATATCGGAAATACGCTTCACTTCTTCGCGCAAATCGGCGCTGGTGGTTTTTACTTTCACCATCATCAATTCACGCTCAATGTGCTGACCATCGGTCAACTCAATCAGCTTGATCACATCAATCAGCTTGTTCAGCTGCTTGGTGATCTGCTCAATGATTTCTTTCGAACCCGTCGTCACAATTGTCATGCGCGACAGTGAATTATCTTCGGTGGGCGCAACAGTCAGTGATTCGATGTTATAGCCACGCGCAGAAAACAATCCTGCCACACGTGACAGCGCACCTGATTCGTTTTCCATCAGGATAGAAATAATCGCTCTCATTACGCCAACTCCGTTTCCGTCACACGCATACGCATTTCGTGATGCGCCTTACCTGCTTCAACCATCGGATACACGTTCTCGGAGCGATCGGTAATGAAGTCCATAAACACCAGACGATCTTTCATGGCAAACGCTTCTTTGAGCGCGCCTTCAACATCGCCGGGCTTTTCAATGCACATGCCCACATGACCATAGGCTTCGGCCAGCTTCATGAAGTCCGGCAGCGCATCCATGTAAGACATGGAGTAACGGCCTTCGTAGCTGAATTCCTGCCACTGACGCACCATACCCAGGTAGCGATTGTTCAAGTTGATCACCTTGATGGGCAGGTGATATTGCAGACAGGTCGACAGTTCCTGAATACACATCTGGATACTGCCTTCGCCCGTCACACAGGCCACGTCCGCATCGCGATGCGCCAACTTCACACCCATGGCGGCGGGCAAACCAAAGCCCATCGTTCCCAAACCACCGGAATTAATCCAGCGCCGTGGTTTGTCGAATTTGTAATATTGCGCAGCAAACATCTGGTGCTGGCCGACATCGGAAGTCACAAACGCTTCACCGCGCGTCACTTCCCACAGTTTTTCGATAACGTACTGCGGCTTGATCAGCTCACTACCACGATCGTATTCCAGGCACTGACGACCACGCCATTCGTTGATCTGCTTCCACCATTTGGTCAGCGCGATCTGATCCGGCTTGCCGGCGCCGTCCTTGAGCAGCTTGATCATGTCCACCAATACGGCTTTGACATCACCAACGATGGGCACATCCACTTTCACGTTTTTGGAAATGGACGCTGGGTCAATATCGATATGAACCACTTTGGCCAGCGGACAGAATTCTGCCAACTTCATGGTCACGCGGTCATCAAAACGCGCGCCAATGGCGATCAGCACGTCACATTCGTGCATGGCCATGTTGGCTTCGTAAGTGCCGTGCATGCCCAACATGCCGACGAACTGCTCGTCTGTGGCCGGGTAGGCACCCAGCCCCATCAGGGTATTGGTAATCGGATAATTCAGAATGCGAGTGAATTCAGTCAACTCCGCCGCTGCATCGGACAGCACCACGCCACCGCCACTGTAGATCATGGGGCGCTTGGCGCTCAGGACCATCTCGACCGCGCGCTTGGTTTGTCCGGCATGACCTTTCATGGTCGGATTGTACGAGCGCATGGTTACAGACTTGGGATGCTCGTAAGGAATCTTGATGCGCGGATCGGTCACGTCTTTGGGCACGTCAACCACCACCGGACCGGGGCGACCGGTCGTGGCAATGTAAAAGGCTTTTTTCAGGGTGATCGCCAGATCTTCAACGCGCTTGACCAGGAAATTGTGCTTTACGCAGGGACGGGTAACACCTACTGCGTCCACTTCCTGGAAGGCATCGCTACCGATGACCGGAGTCGGAACCTGGCCGGTAATGACCACCATAGGAATGGAGTCCATGTACGCGGTCGCAATACCGGTGACCGCATTGGTCGCACCGGGGCCAGAGGTCACCAGCACCACACCGGGCTTGCCGGTAGCACGGGCATAACCGTCAGCAGCATGAGTTGCTGCCTGTTCGTGCCGTACCAGAATATGTTCTACATCGGTCTGGCCATACAACGCATCATAGATGTGCAACACGGAGCCGCCAGGGTAACCAAAAACGAACTCGACCCCTTCGTCTTTTAGGAACTGAACCAGTATCTCAGCCCCACTTAATTCCACGCTTTTACCCACAATTCAAAGCCTTTTTTCAACAATGTCGGGAAAACCGGGGATGATACCGTATTTCTTTGCCCCAAGCACGCCCATTTGTCATTGCCCGACAACAGCCCTGCAGTCGCCATGGAAAATAATTCATCAATAAGTTCAAAAACCTGGAATGCGTCCGGGTTAAGTTTGTTGTAAACTATGGGGCGGGTCTATTACCGCGCAGATTGGCGAGCAACATCATCAAGCCAACAGCGGTCAACAATGACCTTTCATCGCTACGCAGTACAATTCGAGCCTTGTTTTAGAGTTAGGGAGCCCTCCGGCAGAACATCATGTCCAAACCCACCGTCAAATCCATCATCATCGAAGGCGTCACCCAGGACGGTCGCAAATTCCGCCCCAGCGACTGGGCTGAGCGCATGAGTGGCATGTTGTCCACCTTCGGCCGCGATCACCGCATCCACTATTCACCCAGACTGCGCCCCATCAGCGTCAAGGGCGTTAAATGCATTGCCATCACCCCGGATCTGGCACAAACCAACCCGGATGTTTTCGCGCTAGTGATGGATTTTGCCAAGCGCAACAACCTGAACATTGTTGAGCAACTGGAAGAAGAAACCAACAACGCCTAGTCGGCGTTGAACTTGCCACCCCATTGCGCGGCAAACACGTTGTCCGCCAGCGGCACCCGGCGGCGCGGCGAAGCCTCTGCCAGCTGGTGCTTGGTGTATAAATGTCCGGCATCGGCGGCTGGATAGCCAAATGCCACGAACGCCAACAGCTCAAACTCTTGGGGTACCTGAAACCGCTCGCGGGTCAGCTCGACATCAAACCCGCCAATCTGCCGACTCATCAAGCCCATCGCCGTTGCCTGCAACACCATGTTTTCCACCGCCGCGCCAGTATCGTAAGCCGCCCAGCGATTGGCCTGCCCCTGGATCTCGGCATTCAGGGTAAAATTGGTCGCGCACGCTACCAGCACCAACACCGGCGCCCGTTCAGCCCAGGGACGATTCCAGATCGATAGACACTGCTGAGCCATTTCCCAACTGACCTGGTCGCTATGGCGGTCAAACACCACAAACCGCCAGGGCTCCTCGTCAAAACAGGTGGGCGCCCAGCGGGCAGCTTCCATCAGCGCCAGTTGAATATCCAGCGCAACCGGCATTTGCAAATCAAACGAGCGCGAACTCCAGCGCTGCGCGATCAATTCGTGTACAGGCACCAATGTTTGGGCATGCTTATGCTTCATAAACCGTTGATTTCTTCGTCTATCATATCCAAGGGGCGCTACTTTACCACTTCTTGGAGTCTAGCCCAATCCGCCCCACAGCCTGGCACCAAACGCGAAATGTAACTCAATTTTGCTATTTCCTGCTAAAACAACCACACCCACCTGCCGACCACTACAGGAGCATTAATAACAACTAACCCTGGGAAGTCACTTCATGAATGACAACTGCACCGTGATGGTCGTTGACCACACTTCCTCCAGCAGAAAATCCATCATCAAAACCATTCGCCAAGAACTTCCCAACGCCCAACTCATTGAATCCTCATCCAGCCAGCACGCTCTCAGCCTGCTGCGCGAAACCAGCAAAGTAAACGCGATTTTGTCCGAACTGGATCTCAACGACGGCGCCGGTGTCGAATTCATCCTGGCCGCGAAACAAATCGCCAGCGCCAAAGATGCTTCATTTATGGTCATGACGTCGCGCCGGGATCGCGACGCACTGATGCGCGCGGCAGCCGCAGGGGTTTCCGATTATCTGCTCAAACCATTCAACGGCAACACCCTCACCATTAAATTGCGCAAGCTGGTACATTTGCAACTACGCTCCAGTGAGCGGGTTTCGCTGTTTGAAACCACTTCAACCACTTTAAAATTCGATACCCACCCATACCACGCCACCATCATCGACATCTCGCTGGGCGGATGCCTGCTGCGCAGTCAGGTATTCAGTCAGGGTGGCTGCATTTATGACATCGCCGACATCACCGTCAACGACGACAACCTCGGCCCAATCCCCTTGCAAGGCGTGCTGGTACGTGCCGAGCGCGACCCCGAAGCCAATGACAAACGCACCATGCTGGCGGCGTTTCAATTTTGCACCCAGGATCCTGCTGCGCTGGAGCAACTGTCGCGCTTCATCGCCACCACCAAATCAGTTTCCCTCAAATAACTGGCGTAATTGCGGATTACAGCTTGCTACACAACTGTCAGATTTAGCAGATGAAACCGCACAAATAATGTGCTAGTAGTAAAGCAAAAACATTACTCGGAATAAGGAAGGGGTTTATGCCGGTAATTCACATCCGCACCAACACGCACCACAATCACCAGGAAATCCAGTCGATTTGCCAGCAGGCAAGCCGACTGGCGTCGGAAATATTAGGAAAACCTGAGCACTACGTCATGGCACTGGTTGAGTGCAACCAGACTCTCAGTCTCGCTGGTGACGATAACCCTGCCGCCTATCTGGAAATCAAATGCCTGGGACTGGACGAAAACCGCACTGACGATTTCTCCCGCCGCATTTGCCTGTTTATGTATCAGTCCATGGGCATACTCCCCGAGCGCTGCTACATTGAGTTCAGCAGCCCACACCGTCACATGTGGGGCTGGAATAACAATACCTTTGCGGTCAAGAAAAGCGCCTGACAGCAGCGCAACGCCTTTGCGGTCACGCGCATCGCCCGTGGCCGTCAAAGCGACAGTTTCCGCAACGTCGTCAGCGGCGGTTGGCGTACCACTTGATAACTGCCCAGCACACCCGCCAATCCCACCGCCAGCGCACCGCCGCCCACACCTAGCAGCCAGACCAGCGCATTGAAATGGTAGTCAATTTTCAGCACCCAGGTGGCCAACCCCCAGGCCAACGCACTCGCCAGCGCTGCCGCCAGTGTCCCGGCCAGCACACCTAGCAGCACAAACTCCATCAACAACGCCTGCAGCACCTGTTTTTTCTGCCCCCCCAGGGTCCGAACAATGGCACTCTCCTGCAGGCGCTCGTCATGAGTCGACTGTATGCCGGCATACAGCACCATCAATCCCGCCAACAAGGTAAAACCAAATACGTATTCCACCGCATTGGATACCCGCGTAATGACGTTGCGCACATGGGTCATGATCGCCGCCACGTCAATCACCGACACATTTGAGAAAGCCTGAAGCATTTGATTGAGGAGGGTATAATCCTCGCTCCCCAGATACAGCGCCGTCATATACGTTGCTGGCAGTCCATCCATGCTACCCGGAGATCCCAGCACGAAGAAGTTCGGCTCAAACGAATCCCAACTCACCTCACGCAGACTGCTAACCCGCGCCGAAAAGCGTTGCCCCGCCACTTCAAAATGCAGTTCGTCGCCCAGCTGGATTCCCAGAGCTTTGGCAACACCACTTTCCACTGAAAACTCATGCCCCTGCCCCGACCACCAATGGCCCGCAAGCAGCTTGTTTGCCTTGGGCAGCGTATCGGTCCACGACAAATTGAACTCCCGCGTCGCCAACTGCCGGGCACGATCATCGGCGTAGCTTTGTGCCACCACCGGCTTATCGCCAATGGCCACCAGACGTCCACGCACCATCGGCCACAACAGCGGTGCATCACGGCCATTTTCGGCAAAGAAAATCCGCATCGCCGGTACTTGTTCCGGCTGAAGATTGATGATGAAACGATTGGGCGCGCCATCCGGAATACTGTTCTGCCACTGCGCCAACAAATCACCGCGAATCACCGCCAGCAGCAACAGCGCCATCAAACCCAAACCGAAGGCCACCACTTGCACCACGCTGGCCTGACGCCGCCGCACAATATTCACCAGACCAAAGCGCCAAGCACCGCCGGTGCGTGCGCGCAGTGGACCCAGTAGCGCCACCAGCAACTGCGCCACCAACCACAACACCAGCAGCGCCACCAGCGTCCCGGCCACCAGCAGCAAGCCCATCCGCAGTTCACCAGCCTGGTAGACCATCAACCCCGCCAGCACCAGCAAACCCAACGAATAACTGATCCAGCCTGGCGCCCCCAGTTGGCCCAAATCGCGGCGCAATACCCGCAGCGCCGGCACCGACTGCAACTGCAACAGTGGCGGCAAGGCAAACCCCAGCAAGGTCATCACGCCGGTCACCATCGCCACCCACAACAAGGTCCATGACGCCGCTGGCAAGGCAATGTCCAGTAAGCCGCCCAACAAATCCACCAGCAGCAAATGGGCAACAAATCCCAGCGCACACCCCAAAAGGCTGGCAATCAGGCCGAGCAGCACCAGTTGCCACAAATAGATTTTCAGCACATATCCCTGAACCGCACCCAAACAGCGCAATATCGCGCAATGATCCAGATGCCGCTGGGCAAAGCGTCGCGCCGCCAACGCAATCGCCACACCTGCCAGCAATACCGAGGTCAGCGCCGCTAGGCCCAAAAACTGGCGGGAACGATCCAGCGCCTGACGCATTTCCGGACGGGCATCCTCCACACCCTGCGCCGCCACACCCACGTCATTGCGCTGCGCAACCCAGGCGCGGAACTCGGCAACCGCAGAGCGTTCACCCGCCACTTGCAGATAATGCTTCACCCGGCTCGCCGGCTGAACCAGCTCCGTGGCCGCCAAATCGCTCATGTTGAACAATATCCGCGGTGCCAGGGTAAACATCCCGCCCACGCCGGGCTCGGTGGTCAACACCGCACCCACAGTAAATTCGCGCATCCCCAACGCCACCCGGTCGCCCACCTGCAACCCCAGCGCGCTCATGATCTGACCTTCCATCCAGATCTCGCCGGCATGAGGCACACGATCGAGCTCATAATCCGGTGCAAACAATTTGTCCGCCACCCGCACATGGCCACGCAACGGAAAGTGATCGTCAATCGCCTTGATCATGCCCAGATGACTGGCCTGATCCGTCATCACCATGCTGGGAAAACTGATCGACGCCGAGGTCTGCAAATTCAGCTTGGCCGCCTGCTGCACGTACGCCGGCGCAAATTCATTACCGGCACTGAGCAACAAATCTGCGCCCAGCAAATCGTTCGCCTGCTGCGACAATGCCCGTTCGACGCGATCGGTAAAAAAGCTTACCGAGGTCACCGCCGCCACCGCTATCAACAGCGCCAAAGCCAACACCCGTAGCTCGCCAGACCGCCACTCGCGGCGCAACAAGCGCCATGCCATGCGCAAAGGAGATGTCATTATGCTTCCTCGTGCAAACTGCCGTCGGCCAAACGCGCGCGCCGCTGACAGCGCTGCGCCAAGTCCAGATCGTGCGTCACCAGCACCAGAGTGGTGTGCTGTTCGCGATTGAGTTCAAACAGCAAATCGATAACGCGCTCGCCGGTGTGACCATCCAGATTGCCGGTCGGCTCATCGGCCAGCAGAATCGCCGGCCGTCCGGCAAACGCTCGCGCAATCGCCACGCGCTGCTGTTCACCACCGGACAATTGTCGTGGGTAATGCAGCGCTCGCGGCTGCAAGCCGACACGCTGCAATGTCGCCATCGCCGCCTCGCGGGCATCCCGATGCCCCGACAATTCCAGCGGCAACATGACATTTTCCAGCGCGGTCAGACTGGGCAAGAGCTGAAACGACTGGAACACAAAGCCCATCAACTCGCCGCGCAAGCGTGCGCGTCCATCTTCATTAAGCTGAAAAAAGTCGTGCGATTTTAGCCAGACTTTGCCACTGCTGGGCACGTCCAGACCGGCCAAAATACCCAGCAAGGTGGATTTTCCCGCCCCCGAGGCCCCCAGTACGGCCAGCGTTTGCCCGGCCATAATGGTAAGATTCACGTCACGAAGAATATCCAGCCGACCTTCCGGGCTTTCCACCCACTTGGTCAGTTGCTCTACTTTCAGGATGAGGTTATCAGGTGAGTCAGTCATGGTAAGACGGTTACTTCTCGTTGTCAGTTTGTGGATGTTCAGTCAAGCGGGCTGGAGCGCATCCCCGCCGGTAATCGTGGTACTGGGCGACAGCCTCAGCGCCGGCTTTGGCCTGCAACGCGGTGAAGGCTGGGTGGACCTGCTGCAGCAAAGGCTCAAACAGCAAGACTACCCGCACCGCGTGATCAATGCCAGCATCAGTGGCGACACCACCGGCTCGGCCCTGGCGCGCCTGGAACAAGCCTTGAGCCATCGCCCTGCCATTCTTATTGTCGAACTGGGCGGCAACGATGGCCTGCGCGGGCTGCCGCTCAATGCCATGGAAACCAATTTGCGTCGCATCATAGAACAAGGACAGCGCATCGGCGCCAAGGTTCTACTGCTGGGCATGCAAATTCCGCCCAATTACGGCCCGCAATACACCCAGGGCTTTGCCCTGACCTATACCAAACTGGCAAAGCAAACCCGAACCTCGCTGGTTCCCTTTTTTCTCGCCGGACTGGAAACCAGACGCGAGCTGTTTCTGGCCGACATGATCCACCCCAACGCACAGGGCCAGCCGCAAATGCTAAATAATGTCTGGCCTGCGTTACTGCCGATGCTGCCACCTCAAAGCTGATCCAACCATCTGTTTTTACAGCCTAATGACTAACGTCACTTGAATTCTGCGGGGCCTGCACGTGCTTTCAGTTCCCACGCCCACAACCAGGGCCCCGCATTTCATGATTTTCTGAGTGCTTGAAAAACGATCAATCAAGGTCTAAAAATGAAAGAGTGCGTTGGGAATCTTGCCTCTGCAAAACCTGTGGAGCGGTCTCCGACTCACTTTTTTAGTTGTTGGAGGACAATCTATGGACAATCGTTGGAGTGAGCGCGCAGCCATCAAATTTGGTGTCGCACTGCAATACGGTCCACTGGGTCTCATCATGGGCAAAACCCGCGATATTTCCGCCGACGGTATGTTTGTGCAAACCGGCCGGGTGTTGGTATATCGTAACGACATAGTTTCTGTCTCCTTTGCCTATCCCTTGGGAGAAAACCGCCGCATTATTAATGCACGGGCCACGGTGCGTCACACCAAAGAGGATGGAATCGGCTTACTGTTTGAAAACTTCAAATTCGATGCTTTGGCTTTCACAGAAAGTCATTTGTTAATTCCCGCATATCATTAACCCAACCAAACGACTGCAGTCGACAGCACAATGCTGCCGGCTGTCGTCGTTTTCTTACAGTTGCAATATTCCGTCAAAAAAACAACAATGTGCATACATGCCACTCCGCGCAAAGGCCAAGAATGAAAACGATAGTCGCGCCACTGTTTTTGCTGTTATCCAGCGCCAGCTTCGCCCAAACCACCCTGTACGTTTCCGACAATTTGGACATCGCACTGCGTGCCGGCCCCACCGCTGACAGCAGCGTGGTTAAAAATATAAGCATAGGCACCCGTCTGGAAACCGTGGATGACAGCGCCAATAACGGCATGATTCATGTGCGCACCGAAAGCGGCGAGGAAGGCTGGGTTGTTCGTCGCTACCTGTCCGAGCAAGCCGTCGCCGGCAAAGATCAACTCAGCGGTCGCCTCAAGCGCATGGAAAAATTGCTGGAAGAAGAAAAACTAAAATCGCAGACACTCAATGATCAGCTCGTGGCACTGCAGCAACAGCATGAGCAAGTGCAATTCACGCCAACCCAAGCCACTACCGACGTCATTGTTGACCCCAATGACGAAACCACCAAACTCAAAGCGCAGACACTGGCATTGCAGCGGGAAATGAACGGTCTGAAACAGGAGAACATCAAGTTGTCCGATCAATCCAGTCAACGCTGGTTCTTGCTGGGTGCCGGACTGTGTTTGGGTGGGGTACTGCTGGGCATGTTCGGTCCACGCCTGAGCCAGCGCAAGAAAAACTGGGGCGGACTGTAATCACAATCCACCGGCTTAAAACCTAGAGCGTTTGTCGCCCTGCAAATGCTCGCGACAAGGTGTTGCCGTCGACGAATTCCAGCTCACCGCCCATGGGTACGCCATGGGCAATGCGGGTGACAGCGATGCCGCGACGCATCACCATTTCCTTGATGAAATGCGCGGTGGTTTCCCCCTCCAGCGTGGCAGAGGTCGCCAGAATCACTTCGCGGATATCGCCACTGTCCAGGTGTTTTTCCAACTGATCCAGTCCCAGCTCATTCGGGCCTATTCCATCAATGGGTGACAGGCGCCCCATGAGGACAAAATAGCGCCCGCGAAATCCGGTGGACTGCTCAATGGCCGACAAATCCGCCGGCGATTCGACCACGCAAAGCAGGGACGCATCGCGGCTGCTGTTGCGGCAAATCGAGCACAGCTCGTGCTCGGTAAACGTCCGGCACGATGCACAGCGGCCGATGTGCTCCATCGCCTCGGCCAGTGCGTGCGACAACGCCAGCGCACCTTCGCGGTCCCGTTCCAGCAGATGATAAGCCATGCGCTGCGCGCTCTTGGGACCAACCCCAGGCAAACAGCGCAGACTTTCCATCAGGCGGGACAGCAACGAGCCATCGGCAGTGTGATACGACATGGTCAAAAAGACTTAGAAAGGCATCTTCATGCCAGGAGGCAATTCCATCCCACCGGTAACTGCCGCCATTTTCTGCTTGGTGGCTTCTTCCAGGGTGCGCACTGCGTCATTCACCGCCGCCGCCAGCAGGTCTTCCAGCATTTCCTTGTCTTCTTTCATCAGGCTGTCATCGATAGAAACGCGACGCAGATCATGACGACCGGTCATCACCACCGTCACCATGCCGCCACCCGCCTTGCCGGTGACTTCCAGCGCCGCCAGTTCTTCCTGTGCCTTTTGCATGTTGGCCTGCATCTGCTGGGCCTGCTTCATCAGGTTACCAATTCCACCTTTGAACACGGTTCTCTCCTCAATAATCAGTGACTAGTGTTTGTCTTCGGGCAACTGGATCGACGTCCGGTCCAGTTGCGCACCAAAAGCCTGTTTCATCGCCTGCACGGCGGGATCATTTTCTATCGCTGTCGCGGCCTGGGCCAGACGCTCCTGGCGCTCGCGCTGCGCCTGCATCGCCGGAGTTTCGCCCGAACCACTTTGCAACACGATCTCAACCCGCATGGGTTGCTGATAATACTCGCTCAGCGCGTCCTGTAAACGCTCCAGTTTGTCCTTGCTCGCCAATTGTTCGTGTGACGGCGCAATTCCCAGCGTCAACAGCGCACCATCGCGACGAACCAGGGTGGAATTCAACGCCAACTGGCGAATCACGCCCCCGACCTGCAACGCGGCCACCACCTGACTCCAGGCGGGTTCCGCAGAAGTCACACTTGGCGTGACGGGCGGGGTATTGACCGGCGCAGTGGCATGCATCGCCTCACCCCAGGGTGGCGGCTCATCCATCATCGGCGGTTCCAGCGCGTCCATCATGGGCGGCACATCGCTCACGTAGGGAGGAGGTTCCTCGTCAACGGGCGCAGCCATCGGCGCAGGGCGCGCAGGTTGAGCCACCCGTTGCGCACTGGCAGCAGGCATGGCACGTGGCGCGGACTTGCCCGAATTATTTTTGGCCAGGGCCGCACGCGCCGCCGCCAGCGGACTGGGCAAATCGGATTTCTCGCCGCGCGCAGCCGTGGCTTGCGGTGCGGCAGCGGGCGTTGTCGGCAAAGGCGCAGGCTCGGCCGCCACCTCAGTCGCCCGCACGGCCGGCGCTGACACCGGCTCGGCCGCTGGCATCACCGCCGGAGCGTGCTTGCCACTGCTGGGTGCCTTGGCGGAAGTCGCGGCAAACATTTCCGGATCGAACGCCAGCATGCGAATCAGGGTCATCTCAAAACCGGCACGGGCATCCAGTGCCAACGGCAAATCACGACGCCCGGTCAGCGCGATCTGGTAGTACAACTGCACATCTGCCGGCGACAACTGCTGCGCCAGGATTTCGTTGCCCGCCTCTTCCAGCGGATGCTCGGGCACCACTTGTTTGAGCGCCACGGCATGCAGCACCGACAGCAATTCTTCCAGCACCGCCATGAAATCGCTGCCCATCTGCGCCAATTCGTCCACCCGCGCCAACAGGGCTCGACCGTCTTTGGTCACCAGTGCCTGCAACAAGCCGGAGACATCATTGCGATCCATGGTACCCAGCATCGCCCGCACTTCGGCCTCGCGCACTGCACCGGCACCGTGGGAAATGGCCTGGTCGGTCAGACTCAGCGCATCACGCATACTGCCGGCAGCGGCACGCGCCACCAAACGGATGGCGGCAGAATCGAATTCGACGCCTTCCTGTCCCAACACATTGGACAGGTGGCCCACGATCTGGGCCAGCGGTATTACCTTGAGATTGAATTTGAGACAACGCGACAAAATCGTCACCGGCAGTTTCTGCGGATCAGTGGTCGCGAGAATGAATTTTACGTGGGGCGGCGGCTCTTCCAGGGTTTTGAGCAGCGCATTAAAGCTGTGATTGGACAGCATGTGCACCTCGTCGATGAGGTACACCTTGTAGCGGCCACGGGTCGGGGCGTACTGGACGTTTTCCAGCAGTTCGCGGGTGTCTTCCACTTTGGTGCGCGACGCGGCATCCACTTCCAGCAGATCAACGAAGCGACCCTGATCGATTTCCTGACAGGCCGAGCAGACGCCACAAGGACTGGCGCTAACGCCCTTATCGCAGTTCAGGGATTTGGCAAGAATGCGCCCCAGCGTGGTTTTGCCCACGCCGCGGGTACCGGTGAACAAATAAGCGTGATGCAGGCGGTTGTTGTCCAGGGCATTGATCAGTGCACGCAGTACGTGCTCCTGTCCCACCACCTCAGAAAATATGCGGGGCCGCCATTTGCGTGCCAGTACTTGGTAACTCATATGGCCCTGGTATCTGACTGAATTGGGCGGCGGCCCGTACCCGCCCTACCTCGGCGCACGAATCTACTGCTGCGGCTGCTTCCTTCCGGACCTGACCGGGTTCACAATATATCGTCGCGAGGGGACCGGCACGGGTCACCATAAATTTCACTGAAATTCAATGATTTCAGCATGTTGGAATCGCGTAACCGCGTGTGAACAAGACAGCGGCGACATTCCGACAAGAGGGCGCCATTATCCTGATTATTGGCCGCTGGGGCAAGCCCGCCGTTAAAACAGCTTGAAGATGTCGTGCAGCATGATCAATACGATGTCGATGGCGATCAACCAGATGATGATCCATTCCAGCATCGCCGAGTGCTTGTGCTTCTGCTCATCGGCCATCATCTCGAACAGCTCGTGGATAGTTTCCAGTCGCTTGTTGAGCACATCCAGCCGCTGTCTCAGCTCCAGATAGAGCACCACTTTGTCATAGAGGTGTTGCAACTCGGGGTATTCCCAAAAGAAGTCGGGCACGTCCAGCAAATCGTACTGCAGCACAATATTGCTCTTGGTCATAAACAGCCGGCCACGCATCTTGGCGATATCGCCGCGATTCATCTGCGTGTCCCCCACCCGGGCAATGTTGGCCGGAATGTGCTCGGTCTGCTGAATGGTTTGCTGCACTTCGGACTCAAACTGGCCCAGCTTGACCGACTGCGCCAGGCCGTGGGAAATCGCCAGTCGACTCATCAGCTCGTCGTCTTCCACCCTGATCAGGTCATTGCGCAGACTGGTATCGCCACAGCCCAGCTCGTACTCAAACGAGTCCTCTACCGGCTGCGACAACGGCTCCTGGGCATAATCCAGCAGCTTATCCTGCACTGCGGCACGCTCGTCGTAACTCAGTCCCCAGAACACCGCCACGCCGTAATCGAAGACAAACACTTCGCCATCGCGCCATTCCAGGTACAGCACGTTGCGATACAGGGCCGAGCGGTATTGGGAGAGCAACTGCTGCTGCATCTGCGCAAAGGCGAACTGCTTGCCCAGACAAACGACAAAAACTTCTCTGTTATCCATATAGTTAGCTTTATTGTGGCCAGGTTGTAGGTCTAACAACAGCACAGCAAAATGCGAGCCGACGCCCACACCGCCAGCAGCGATCATTTTTCAAGCAAACGATTGCAAGTACTCACTCACACCCATAAAGACTGATGCCTCCGACCGCCAAACGGGCTATCATTGCGCCCCATGAGCAGTTTCTTCCAGCAGCAGCGTAATCACTTTTTCCGCCCCCTCAACGGCAAATACCGCGAGCAGGTCATGGACTGCCTGAAGCTGCTCTACGCCCGTTGCTACAGCTCGCTGGCCGAATACAGCCGCAGCTTTGACCGCGACCAGATCATCGAACTGTTTCAGGAAGCCATCGCCCGCAGCCCCATCCTGGACGACGACGGCGAAGACGCCAGCCCCGCCCGCACCCCGCGCGAACACTCCGGCTGGATACTCAACCTGTTGCTGGAATACGGCTGGCTGGAACGCCAGATCGACGAAGCCAGCCTGAGCAGCAGTTACGCCTTCAGCCGCTTCGGTCGCCTGTTCACCCAGCCCATGCTGGAAACCAGCGGCGCACGCTTTCGCACCCGGCATCGCAACACCCGCAATACGCGCAATTCGCTGCAAAGTTTTCTCGACAAGGGCGAAGCCTACGATTTACTCGACGCGTTTGAATATTCCGAACGCATCATCAGCGACTTCACTGACGTTATTGCCGAACTCGACGAACGCAAACGCCAACTGGTCAAAGAAGTCGAAGCCCAGCAACTGATCCAAAGTGCCAGCGATGAATTTTTCCAGTTCATGGAAAATCGCTTCATGCCGGATTTGGCGGTGCGTTTATCCGCCGACAGCGTCGAAAAATATCGCGACCAGATCACCGACCTGACCAACAAGGCGCGACGCAAACGCAGCGAATTCAAAGCCGACGCCGAACGCGAGCTGCGCAAACTGGCCCCCGAATTACTGGATGATCCGCGCCAGTCGATTTATCTGAAAATTCTCGACAACATCGACCAGCGCCTGCATCGCGCCGCCGAAATCATGTTGCCGGCACTGCGCCATGCGCTGCATGGTTTCACCCGCCGCGCCGACATCATCATTCGCCAACTCAGTTTCAACAGCGGCGGTGCGCAAAGCGAATTGCTGCCGCTGTGCCAGCAACTGGCGCAACTCAGCGAAACCGAACAGGATCAGCGCCTGCAACAGGTGGGCGACTTGCTGGCCGAATTCCAATTGGGTTTTGTCGATCCCGACAGCCTGCGTCTGCCCGATCGAAAAATGGAACGCCGACTCAATACCGACAGCGAAGATCACGGCCAGATTGATCAGGATGCGCGACGCAATCTGTATTTGCAGCAAGTCATCGATCAGGCGTTCAGCTTTAACTCGCAGCAACTGCGAAATTACATTTTCCAGGCGCTGCAAAACCAGCAGGTCATTCGCAGCAGCCAATTGCCGATCAACAATGCCAACGAATTGCTGATGCTGGCGCATGCCATCGAAGTCGCCGCCAGCAATCACCTGTCGAGTGAATTCCGTTTCAAACTGCAATTCACTGGCGAACAAGTCAGCAATGAATTTTTCAGCCGCATGGATGATTTCACCATCGAGCTGCAACACAGCCCAACCTGAGCCCGAGCATGATTACCGAACAACTGCAAATCGCACTGGAAAAAGCCAATCTAAGCCTTGGCGAGTTCAAGGAACTGATCATTCGCCTGCTCAACTACGGCGTGCTGGTGCGCAACGAAAATCAAATCGAGCAACAACTGTACGATCGTTTCCTGCGCATTGCGCCGCTGGTCAACGACTATCTGTCCATCATCGACATCAAGCTGTACCACGACAGTCGATTTGAATTTGTTCGCGTTTATCCACCCGGCTCGCTGCTGCCCGGCGAAGACAGCGACAACAGCCTCAACACCAATTTGCGCCAGCGCTTGGCCGGTCACGAAGTGGCATTGATCCTGGTGCTGCGCGCCCAGTACGACAAAGCCCTGCGCGAAGGCCAGGTCGACGATCATGGCTATGTGCTCGAACCGCTGGAAGCCATCAGCATCGCCATGAAAAATCTGCTGGGCCGCAACCTGCCGGAAAAAGTCACTGAACGCAAAAAACTGTTCCATCGTTTACGCCGGCTGCGTCTGATTGAATATCGTCAGGAAATGGAATTCGACAATCACGATGCCTGGATAAAAATTCATCCCATGATCGTCAGCTTTGTCACCGATGCGGCACTGCAACAACTGCACAGCAGTGACCAACCTCTGCCCGAACAAGAACTGGACAGCGACTATGTTTCTTAAAAAATTCATCTATGTGAACTGGGGCAACATTCCCAACATGGAATTTGACATGGGGCCGGTGAACCTGCTGTCCGGCGGCAACGGTTCAGGCAAAACCACCGCTGCCGATGCGATCCAAACCATCATGACCGCCGCGCATGAAAATTTATTTCAGTTCAATCCCGGCCAGGACGAAACCACCCAGCGCGGTCGCGGCGGCAAAAAAGTTCGCACCTTGTCGTCCTACGTTTTAGGTTGTGATGACGGCAGCTTTGCCCGTGTCGACACCACCGACGGTTATCTCGCCGGCGTATTCCATCCGACCGAAGGCGAAAGCGCCTCGCCCTTCACCGCGGTCATTTGCATTCGCGCCTGGCTGGATCAGGCCGGCGGCCTGAACATGGCGCGCCAGGACGAATTATTTTTCCTGATCCTGCCCGAAGAACAATTGAGTCTGGCCGATTTTGTTCGCGAAGACATTGGCGGCAAATACGTCACCCCGATTGATCGCCTGCCCAAACTGCTGATCAAACAGTATGGCAATGCGCATGTGGAAAAATACGACACCAAAAAGGCCTACCTGCGTCGCCTGTACGCCATGCTGCGTGGCCGCGACGATGCCGTCAGCGAAAACGAAGCGGTGGCGGCGGCCCGGGCGTTTTCCCGTTTCATGGCCTACAAGCCGGTGCAAAGCATTAACAACTTCGTCGCCGAAGAAATTCTAGAACGCAAAAATCTGGATGAAGTGATTCACTCCATTTCCAGCCAGTTAAAAACCATTCATGCCATGGAACGCGATGCTGCGCGTCTGGTGGGTTCCATCGATTTGCTGCAGCAAACGCGACACCACTCGCAAACCTACATCGAGCAATGGATTGCGCAAAACACGCTGGACTACACGCTGGCGCAACACCAGCATCGTCAGCGCCAGCAGCAATACACCACCAGCAAACAGGCACAGCGCGACCTGATGCGCGCCATGCAGGAAAACAAGCAACAGTTGCAGCATATCGGCGAACAGCGCGAACTGGCGCGCCAGCAACTGGTTGAACTGGAGGCCAAACGCCTGGGCGTGCGTGTGCTGCAGGAAAAAGATCAACTGGAAAAACAGCAACAGGATTTGCAAAAACAATTAATCAGTCTGGCGCAACAATTGTTGCAGGAAGACAATACCTGGCAACAACAATTACAACTGGTTCGCAGCACCGACAACGCCCTCAACAACAGCGACCTGCTGACAGAACTGACTTCGCTGGATGCCGGCAAAACCCGCTCACTGTCCAAACAACTTTTACAGGATGCCCGGCAATCACTGGATTTTCGTTCGCTGGTCAATCGCGACTGGACCGGCGATTTGCGCGCGCTGGATCAACTGCACATTCAGGCACAACAGCTTCAACAATTGCATCACCAGTGGTCATCGTTGTGGACTGACAGCGTGCTGGCGCAACTGCAGCGCGTTGCCCAGCGCAATGAACAGCAACTGGAACAGCTCAAACCACAACTGGCGCGCAAACAACACGAAGTCGAACGCCTGCAGGATCACAAGGTAAGTTATCCGGCCTACGTCGAGCGCGCCATAACCGCGATACGCCAGCAATGCCCCAAGGCTGATCCTCGCGTGTTGTGCGATCACGTGGAAATCAGCGAACCCCACTGGCAGGCCGCCATCGAAGGCTATCTTGGCAATGCGCGTTTTTCCATTATCGTCGCCGCCGAATACGAAGCCGAAGCCACCCGCATCGTGCGCAACATGAGTGGCCGCGATAATCGGGCGCGCATCATTCAGGGACAAACTGCGCAAAGCGACGCGCAACGCATCAAACTCGACAGCAATTCCATCATTCACATCATGGAGTTCAGCCACGCCACTGCGCGCCATTATTTGACCGCCAGCTATGGCAGCGTGCAACGTGTCGACAACACCGAAGAACTGCGCCAGACCCGCCGAGGCATCACCGCCGATGGCGTGGGTTCGGGCAACTACAGCATGTGGCGCTGCGACATTGACGACAGCGAACTGGTATTCGGTGCCGCCGCACGTCAACGCGCATTGCTCGCCAAACAAACCGAACTGGCCAACCTGAACCGTCAGTTCCAACTGACCAGCGCCGAAGCACAACAAAGCAGCGACTTGCTCAAATCCGTGCAATCCCTGCGCGAGCTGCGCTTTAGCGATTTGATCAGCGACATGCTCGGCGTTCACAAACAAACTCAGCAACTGGAAACGCGGTTAAGCCATCTGGACTTGACTGAGTTTTCCGACATGGAACGCCAACTGGACTTGCTGCGTGATACTGAAAAAGCCTTCCGCGCCCAGGAAAATCAGCTCAACATCCATGAAGGCGAACTTCAGTCCGATCTGAAAAAACTGACGGACACCTGCAAGCAACTTTCGCAACTGCAGGACAGCACCGAACAGGCGGTTGAAAAGTGCGCTGAAAACCTGCGCGCCATCGCCAAGGTCTGGACCGATTTTGATGTACAACATCATCTGGATCAGGCCGAGCTGGAAATCGATTCGATCAACGCAAGCATTGCCGAAAAACAGCGCGAAGACATCAGCAAACAACTGCGCAGCAGCGAACGTCGCATGAACGATCTGCTGCAACAGCACAATGAACACTGCCGCCCGGTCGACCGGATTTTCTATCAGGGTCTGGACGCCAACTACGACAGCCAGTTGTTCAGCCGCATTTGCGATTTGCAAAAAGACATCGACCGCGTCTACAACATGCTGCGCAACAACATTCTGGTTGAAAAGCACCACAAGCTGAAAGAACTCAAGGACAGCTTCAACAACGCCTTCGTCACCAACTTGTGCCATTCCATTTACCAGTCCATCAGCGATGGCCAGCGGCAAATTGAAATGCTCAACAAGGAACTGCAGCATCACCGCTTTGGAGCTGATCGCGAAACCTTCCGCTTTGATAGCGAATGGATTCCTGAATATCGCACCTACGCCAAGTTTTTTGAGGATGTTATTAAAAACCCGACCCTGGGCGATGAGGTGACACTGTTCAATGCGGAACTCAGCAAGGCATCACAGAAAGTGCGCGATGAGCTGATGGCCATGCTGTTGTCCGACGACGAGCAAAAAGCCCTGGGCGAACTCGAGCGCATTGCCGATTATCGCAACTATCGCAGGTATGAAATTTACAAAGAAGTGGACGGCAAACCACCGATCGCACTCAGCGAATACGGCACCGGCAGCGGCGGCCAGTTGGAAACGCCCGCGTACATCATTCGTGCAGCGGCGATTACTTCGGCGTTCCGCTTCTCCGAAGGCAACAGTCATTTGCGTATGGTGCTGGTCGACGAGGCGTTCTCCAAAATGGATGAAACCCGCTCACGCGAGGTGATCAACTATTTGACAGAGTCGCTGGGCCTGCAATTGTTGTTCATCATGCCGACCAGTAAATGCGGTCC
>Ga0224510_10000237_pt1 | contig 46112 bp, 79 predicted proteins | sample SF_May12_sed_USG_FD_170161 | JGI IMG/M metagenome (GOLD analysis project Ga0224510, IMG submission 170161) | Sediment microbial communities from San Francisco Bay, California, United States - SF_May12_sed_USGS_4_1 | ecosystem: Environmental > Aquatic > Marine > Sediment | place: USA: California... | reverse complement strand
CGGATTTATTAATGTGCCAACGGTGCTAGTTCCATTCGGCGTGCCCTTGCCCTGAGTGTATCCGGTGTACACGGACCATGACGCCCCCGGCCCTAAGCTATCCCCAACGTGGTAGTGCTGACTGGCGACTGAATTTGCTCCAGTTGTATTTACCAGCGTCACTCCATCCGCCGCTACACCAAAAAAACCAGCCGCAGCAATTCCGGTCCCTGCCGTGCGCCTAATCCTCAAAGTGGTTTTATATAATTTTGTAGGCTCAAACGGAATCGATGTCCGACTAACCAGCCAAGCTTGATCGTCGCCAGCATTATTTCCAACTCTTAAAACATAACCGCCAGTTACGGCGTCGCTTAACTGTAATCTGCTTATTTCGCCAGCGCCAGAGTAGTTCTGCCACTGGATAATACTATCTGCACGCTCCCAAGTTTCTCGAAACCCGGCATCGTTGTTGTAAACCTCTGGCTGGTCTTTTGTTACGTCCGCGCCAGGTTCAGCAGGGCGTAAATTCTCGATAGGCGTTAGGTCGTTATACACCAAATCAGTTAGCGCGTTTGCCGCCGTCGCTGCCGTGGTGTAAGTCGATGTCGTTGTGTTGGGGAAAAACAGAGTAGATAGATTTTTGCTCGTATCTACAGTTTTGAACCAAAAGAATCTTGCTTGCCCTGTCGCGATTGGTAATGTCACCTCAAACGGCGAGCTTGGGAAAACATCATAACGTGCGTATTCTGTCGCTGCTGCTCGGCCGTTTGTGGCGGATGTGTAAATAGCTAATGCTTTCAAATCGGGATCAGACGGCATTTGTGCTGCGGTAACTTTTACAGTTATTCCGCGACTGTTACCTGTTACCGATGCGCCGGTGATATTTGTTGGTGGAACAGATTTGCCTAAGACGGTGTGAATGGTCCACCTTAGCATCGACCCCGTTTCACCGTGCGCGTTTACTCCAACAACTCCGATAAGATAAGATTCGCCATCAACGACAGGGCCAATCCATACAGATGTTTCACTTCTTCGCGGTACTTCGTGCACGTTTGGCGTCCTGTGAGCTAGTCCCCTAATCCACAAGACGCGATAACCAACAACATTTTGATCGGTTGATTGCGGCCATGAAACGCCGATATAACTATTCACTTGCCCTGTCGACGATGACCGCTCAAGATAGTTTGTGCCACTGTTGCACGATACGCCAATTATCGCGCTTGGAACTTCAACTTCCGTTACTTCTTTTGCAATGTTTTGATTTATAAATTGCAGACGGAAGGATGACGATGTGTTTATAGATTTCGCGGCTGGCTCATATGTTCCAGCGAAAGTTAAGTTTTCGTATGCGCCAACATCTGTATATCCGCCAAATTGACTTATTTTAGGAGGACGAAAGCCTACATTTACTTGCGCGCCATAGTTGCCAGTTTCAGCGATAAAAGTAGCGTCATTTATTTCCGGGGTTGAATTGCTTGTTCCGTCGATCTGACAAAGCCATGCGCCGTTATATCCACCAGCGCCAGCGCCAGCATAAATTCTAGGTGCCCATGCGTTTTTTTCAAGATACGATGGGGCCGCTCCGTCGTTTCCGCTCAAATCAATTTTGCCGCTGCCAGCAAACGACATTCCCCGTGATAATGTCGCAAGCGCCGCGCCACCTGCACCACCAGCGCTTCCGTACAGCGTTTCAGATGTGTCGTTTATTACCCTTCTAGCGACTCCATACCCTTGGCCGCCTGACGTGCCTCGCAAATCAGTCGGCATGCCCGTAAGTTCAGTGCCGTTCCACTCAATGTTAAAATGTGGAACTTGCGAATATGTTCCGGGCGTGAAAAATGGCCAGCCGCCACGACTGGAAACCCAAAACTTTCTTCGCAAGCTAGATGAAGACCATATGTTATCAGATTGAGCTATGTAGTCTATGCCGGAACCTTGCGTCGTGTGGCCAAAGCCGCCAGACTCGCCCTTCAGCAGAGCATATGAATCTACACTCGCCACCCCGCTTCTACCAGCAAGCCCGCGACCTTTACCGGTGAACGTTCCCGATATTGTTAAATGCCCCTTAACAATCAAAAGCACGTTGTTACTTATAACGCCAGCGCTAATATTCAAATCGCCGTCGTGATACCAAACGCCCGACATAAATGTTGATCCGCCGGTCATGGTCGATGCAGTGGATAGTGTGCCAGCACTATAGCCGGGCAAGCTGGATACAAGATTGCGGCCTGACCATATTCCAGTACCCGCCGCTATAGCGCCGTAGAATGAATCTGGGAGCGCGTTAGAGTAGTCGTCTATAATCGCCGGGCCTACATTGCCGCTCGTTCCTTCGAGCGTCACAGTGACTTCTAGCGTTTCGATGTTTAACGACGTTTCGATTATTTCAAATTGTCGATCAATTGTTGTCGTTGTGCCGCTAAAATCACGCACTTTAGACGTGCGAAGTTTTACGATGTCGCCAACATTAAGATGCATCATCATTGGCAACAAATTAAGCGTTATGCGGCGAGGCGGATTAGCATATTTTTGCGCTAGCGCCGATACCACGTTAGCCAATGTTTGTCGGCTATCTGCACCACCATATGCGCCATGCAAATCAACAACAAGCGGATCTGTTTGCTGGTGCGTTGTTATTGACTGTGATAGCAGATAAGTATTTTTGCGCCTGAATTGCCCATCTAGCAAAGACTTGTGCCAATTTACTTCGATGTGGTTCCTAACGTCTTCGGCGTCATACGATAATTCGCGACCTTCTTTGATGTTTGAATCATCAAGAATATCGACATAAGCAGCGGTATCGGTAACGCTTACGCGGCGCTCTAAAACATATTCGCCGCTTGAGTTAATCGACATCCAGCAGTTGTCCATATCGCTGAAATAAATCTCAAACAATTCTTTTGCGCTAACGCTGGACGTGAAAATGAATCGACCGATACGGCCTTTATCCGTTGCTGTATCCCACAAATCTGAGCCGATACTTGTGAATGAAGCCTCATCTAATTGATCGGGGTCAATATCGACCGTCCAGCTAATAGGTAAAACTTTTCCGGGCTGGTTTGGAATTTCGCGCTGTAACACGGCAAGGCGCAATTTAGCAATCGGGCCTTGCATGTAAGCAACACTCTTAACTTCAATCTTGTTGCCATTGTCCGCTGTCGCATTAATAATATGCTCGACAGATTTAGTGCCTAATACGCCTTTGCGGCACTTGTCGAATTTTCCGGGGGAGATAACTTCGGCGGAAATTATTTCCTTTTCTATCTGGAAATAAACAACTTCCTTGTTAGGCAAATCTTCGTAATTGCCATCGTGTGCAAACAAGTCATATTTGCTTGTATCGTATACGTCGATGGTGCCTTGCTGCAAAATAAATTCATTACCTGCCGATTCGTTTACTATCGTTTCGGTGAATGTTATTTTGTTGGCCGCAACACTAGCAATGGTGAAATGGCCATTATTGCTAGTCGTGCCTTGTACATATATTTTCTGACCTACTCGGCCATTATAAACGTCAAGTTTTGTATTGACCGAGTTAATTGATTTATCGGCAGCGGCAAAGCTCAAATCAGACGCAACAATATCAGCAAGGATATGGTTAGATAGATTTGTTACTACCGGGGTGAATAGCGTCTTATCCTTTAGTTTTCGGTAGATGTCTTTTAACTGTAATTTGTACCCGTTAAGGCTCTCGGTCAAGTTGGCAAATTGATAGGTTCCCATCTTTTCGTAGGATGAAAAACTGTCGCCAGAAAACCCAAGATACATCGTGACTCGCTTGGCGCGAAGTCCTTTGCCTGCTTGTAACTTGGCCCTAAATTTGTTGTGTACGAGATTATTTCTATCGGCAATAATGACGTTACCGCCGCCTATCGAAGCTATTTTTTCGAGCGAATGGGACTTAACGATGCCGGAAGCTAGCACATCATGAATGACATCAGCGCCCCCAGGTACGGAGGTATCTGCGTGCGAAGTGAACCAAACTGGATCGGTGAAGTTGCTGTTAAAATCCACCCGCATGGCCAGCCTTAATTTTAGCTGACCGGCATTTTTCTTCGCTTCAAAATTATCGTTAAATGTTCTCATATTTCAACACAGGTAAATGAATATTGAATATAAAACGGAACCGAATATGATTCTGTCCAGTCGCCATCATCCATGCGCACCGTTGCCAGCTTTGAAGATGGTGAAGCATAAGTAGCAGTATACACCGGGTCGAATAAAAACGATTCTCCTTCCCGTGTTGAGTTTAGAAATTCTTGCCATTGCAAATCGATAGCACTATCGACAATGATAGGCATACTTGTGACAGTGTAAGATCGTTTGAAATTTCGCGCTATAACAGTTTGCCCAGTGCCTGATATGGCGACATGGCTTTGCCTGCTTGCCATCGGTGAAGACGAATATTGCGGCATAGGAACATTTAATTCAAAACTATTTGTTCCCATGACTACAGACACGTTGTCAATGCTACCGGCAAACGTAGAGCTTTTCGTTATCTCAAGACGCGGTGAAAGTCCAGCGCCTGCAATTATTTCTTGCGTGTAGGTTCCGTTTGCAGTGATTGCCGCGCCTAATGTGCCCGCAATTTTCGGCGTGATATTGCCGCCGGTGATTGCCGACGTGGTAACAGTAAAGTTATAGACAAGATTTTGCGTGACAGTAATATCTTGTTCAAGATCGGAAGCAACGCCCGCCGCGCCGATAGCAAGACCGCCGACAATTGTCCATCCGGCTCCTTTTACCCAAATAGTATCGCTATCAAACCCGCCGATGCTTACCAGTTCAACCGGAACGTAAGCAGATCTTATTTTTCTCGTTGCTGCGTAATATACGAATGACATTAGGCCACCATTTGAACTCGTTCAAGACCGCTTGCTGTTTGCATTACAATCATATCATTGTTGATGGCCAGCGGCACACCAACTCGCGCAATTTCTATCGCAGCATCTTCGCCGATTTTAACAACGATATTGATATCTTGCTGCTCTCTTCGCAATGGACTTGGAATGAGTGGCGCTAGCTCATTGCCACCACCACCTCCGACGCCACCGCCAAATCCTCCACCGGCACCACCACCGCCAGAACTGCCTAGTTTAAGATTACTAATCTGCTTAGCTCTCGCCAATCCTGCCACGGTCGCCGCCGCTGCTGCTATGCCGCCAGCGATTGGACCGGGCGCTTCTGCCCATGCTTTTTGCGCCGATAGATATGTCGCCGCTAATGTTTCAGCGTAAGCCAGTTTTTTGTAGCGCTCTAAACTCGCTTGGCTCTCCCTGCTTTCCATAGACGCAAGTGAACCAAGAATGGATGCGGTAGAGCTTAGAATAGATTCTCGCGACGCCTTTATCGCTTGCGCTTTTCTCTTTTCATCTTCAATCGCCGCATCATTTATTGCCTTGTGGTCGTAATACGCCGCCCAACCTTCGTCAACCTCTCGTTTTTTGTCGGCGATAATCTGGTCGTTAATTGCCTTGTGTTCTTCGTAACGCTTGATGCCAAACGCATACGTCATTTGACGCATGGCTTCCATTTCTGCCATTTCCTCGTCAAACGTCGATGTCAGCCCAAACGCACCTTGTTTTTTCTTTGCTTCCGGTGGTGGAACGGCTGATTTTATAACTGAGTTAAGCTGATTCCGAATAAATATTTCTTCGGCAAGCTGGGTTTTTAATAGTTCATGGTGGCCTGATTGTGCTGCAACTATAGATTCTATTTGCTTGTTATAGCGAATAGAAATTGCATCACGAACACGCGCTATCGCTTCCTCACTTGTAGCGTTAGCCGATGCTAGAGCTACCTGTTTATCTCTAGCCGCTTCAATGTTTTTTATTGTGGCCAAAAGTGCTTTTTGGCTTTTCTCTATTGCTTCCGTTTTATCTGCTATTCGTTGCTGCGATTCGCCAAAACGAATGGCCGCTTCTGTCATCGAATTTACTTCAACGGTATTGCCGCGCAATGCTGCGCTAGTGACGCCTAGCAATTCTTTCAAATCTTCAATGACAACAATCGCGCCACGGATACCTAACTCAATTACTTTTCCCACGCCATTTTCATTCACGGCCCTGAAAAGAGAATCCCAAGAATCTTGCAAGTTAGATATCAGACCATCAAGTCCTTCCATGCGCTTTTGCATAGCGCCTGCAAATTCTGTTTGGCCAATTGAAATTAAATAGCGCTGGATTTCTTCTGCGTTTTTACCGACCTCAGTGGCCACGCCGCGAAATGTAAACGTAACGCGGTCGCCCTCTGATTTGGCTTTTATTCCAAACTCCTTGAGCCTCTCAAATTCCCCGGAAACAGCATCTGCCGTTGCCTCAACTAATTGAAGCATATCCTTACCCATGGCCGCTGCCGTGTTGCCGTAAGAAGTCATTGCCTCTTCGGACGGGTCAAGACCAAGGTTTTTTAATTTAACAAATGCATCGATTGATTGCTGCAAAACAAACGGCGTATTACTTGCGAACTTTTCCATGCGCTCAAACGCATCGGCGGCACCTTCAATGCTTCCGGTAGCTGTTTGCAATTGCGCATCAAAAATACTTAACTGTCTAGCTTCGCCGAGTGATTTGTTAAACGCAGCTAGAACAGTTACGCCAGCAACAAGCTGTTTATAGAATTTCTTAAATGACTTCTCTGCATTTTCTACAATACCAGGAGAGCCCTTTAATGCGTCATTTAGCTTTTTAGTACGCTCATCAGCAAGCTTAACCTCAAGCGACTCAACGCGCAAAACTAAACGTGCTATTTCATCAGACATTGTATGACCTGTTTATGTCAATGAGCATATCTATTTCAAAATGAGATAGAGTAATGCCTGTTAAATTACACCACGCAAGCAACGACGGTAAAAACGGCTGCTTGTATTCTTTAACTTTGCCGTAGATGCCGATTAAATATCCGTATTCAATCGGGATCTGTGCTTTTTCTAACGCTTCCGGCATTTCTCCTGTCTGTTCATAAACGCGCTCAAGATGCCGTCTTATTGTTAGCTCCGATCCTTCTTGGTATTTGTCGATTTCTGCTGCGGCTTTGATTTTTTCGGCAAGGTCGCGTCTTGCTGTTTCGTAAAAAAACCGCGCAACGAGGCCTCACTGTCGATATGGCCGCGAATTTTTGGAGAACTACGCAGCAACAAGAGTAAATCTTCTTGCGTGAATTTCGTTTCTAAATTCCAGCCAACGACGCAAGCCGCGATATATTTAACTTCAAAATCTAATCGCGCTAAATCTTTTTCATCTTCCGTCTTTGCCTTCATTAGATTTTCAAGAAAATATTGGTGCAGCTTTTTATGCGCTATCTGACATTTGTCAGAATAATAAGACACACAATCAAGCTGCACGCCTTCGGTAATTTCAACCTTGAAAACTTCATCTCGGTTTTGCGGAATCAAGTCACTTAGTTTCATTATACGGGGTCTCTCTCGATGTAAATGTTTGTGCTAGTCGTGCCGTCTTTAACTGCCTGATAGGGTAGAGTTATCAATATCTGACCTTGACCGCTTGTTGGTAAATCTGCGCCAGTGTACACAATTCTTGGCTGCACTATTCGCAAACTATTTCCTAAATCGTCAAGACAGGTTATTTCCAAACTCGACGCGGTGTCATTTCTGAATTTATCAAACAACGTGGCGTTTTTGAAGAACGAAACAACTTGGCCGCTTGAGTTTGAATTGCCAACTGAAGATTCCACCGCCGTCGCTGAGCCGATAGCAAATTGCAAACTTACGCCGTTATCAAGTGATGGTGAAAACTCTGTAATGGCCGCAGTTGTAACGCCGCCTTCTTTTATCGTGCCGCTCACCGCTCGCATTGGTTTGGTTGTGCTTAGTGATCCATAGGTGGAGCTTGCTGGAGCGGTTGTCGCTGGGGCCGCAAAGTCTAATCCAAGTGTGTTAAAATCTAGCGTTACATACGATTGCGGATCTGTAGATATATTCATGCCGGTAAATTCCACGCCAGTGAAAATATGGAAAGGCTTATCGGCTGTTAAAAGATCCGTGTAGTGAATCATGATTGAAAAATAGCGCCGTGTTGCGCCTGTTTTCAATTGATCTATTCCGACCGATGGCGTATTTAGCGCCCACGTCCCCATAAACGCAGCCTGCAAAATATCATCATTGCTACCGTAAAAAAGATAGGTACTAATCGGCCCTTCGCAACGCCGCGTTGTATTGTCGTAGCTAGCTATTTGCCTATCGCCGGTTAGCTCTTCGGATATTAACCCATCTTTTTTTCCGCCAAGACCTATCGACTTTACTCGCAATTGCTTCCACACCGGGCTTGCTGGAGTTACTCCTCTCGTAACTTCTGCAACATACCAAACTTTTACATTTGCACCATCTGCCATTTTAATTAACCTCTTGCTATATGCGCGCTATATTCAATTGACACCGGCACCATCCACCATTGCCGAGAATCAAAACCTTGTCCTATTCTGCAACCGTTTATGTCTACTGTTACGCCATTATGAGTAAAACTTTTGCCTGTTCTGTACTGCGTTAGAAACTGATCGGCTTTTAATTTTACGTCTCTTGATCCTCTGTCTTTCGGATAAAGCAAATTGACTTGCATGATTCCAAATATTTCATCAAGACCATTGTCGCCGAGCGTGAAAGGATTATTTCCAACATCTAAAAAAACAACTTCGGCCCACGCTGTTTTCGGCGAAGGCGGCGCAAATTTATCGTTTGGATATTTTGTTGTTAGGCCAAAATTTCCATCCAAATACGATTTAATTAGCGCGCTATCGATGCCGGAAAAGCTCATTTGAAAAGCCTCTTGTATTTGCGTTTGATAAGTTCAACTGATACACGGACCATTCCATTTGCTGCTTGTGGCGAGTGAGATTCATATTCAAGCTTGACAATATGCGGCGCATTGTTTGTTAGATAAAAAACTTGGTCACTCTTTCCGTCAAATCCAGAAACCACATTGGATATTTTTGCGAGTGTAGCTGCGCCGGTTTTATCAGTCATGCCCGATGGTGAAGATGCCGGAGTATCAAACGATCCAAGCCACTCGCCACGCGCCGCGCCGGTATCAACTGGGGTTCTAACGATTACATTGCTAGACAAGTCGAGCGATATTTTCCGCTGAACTTTTGAAATATCGCTAGGGACTTTCTTGGTCCATTTATCTATTACTCTATTCCAGCTCATCGACCGGCCCCCACGTTATACAGCAAAGGAAAATCAGGAGTCGGCGCTACTGGAGTGCATCCCATTATTTGCCACTCGTAGCCGCCAAATCGCGCAATGTCACCGGGCAATGGCTGAAAAGCAAATTCTAAATTTTCATCAATAGACGACATTTTGAAAAAACGGATGAACTGAAATTGCTGATTTTCAGCCCTGTTATCGAAGGCTTGAACAGTACCACCAGAAGCGGGTAGAGCTATCGCATAAGTTTTATAGCGCTGCGGGTTAGTTGGCACTGAACTTTGTGTCGATGGGTCATAAGTTAAATTCTCACGCAGTATTTCAATCTCAAATCCGTCTTCCATCAAGTCGCGATAAATTCCAAGCGCTTCGAGTTTCATGCTCATGATCGATACACTCTGTTGGATGCATTCATCAAAGGAGAAAGCACGGACATGGCTTTGGTGAATACAGGATTTACAATCTTGTCCGGATATTCAAACGTCTTTTTAATCGCGCCGCCGACATCTGAGCCAGTCAGCAAACCTTTATCGCTCGGCAACCTGGTAGGCAATAAATCATTGCCAAGATACGATTCAAGCGCTAAAAAAAACTGGCAGTAAATCAATTCACGCGGGATCTTGTTTGACTCAAGCGCGTAATCATCAATTTCAACACCAATCCTTGGCCACTGCGTTGACTGTGTAGCGGTCGCTTTAATTCCCTTAAACCGCGCCCTTTTCGCTTCGATAAAATCCATGGCCTTTATCATGTGCACGTCAAGATCAGCATCTGCCGCCGGGACTAAATCAATCCCCCGCGCCGTCGCAAACGCACGCAAGCCGGCCAAATCGCCGTAGCTGTTTGCGTTGCTTACTATCGTTCCGGTTTCGATGATCAAGGCCATTTATTTAATTATCCTCATCGACATCTAAATCTTGCGCTTGTTTCTGCTTTGGCTTTGGGCCGGGCTTATTTTTAACAACAGGCTCGGAAGAATATTCCGAGCTGTTGAATTGCAAAGTTTCTTTTGCATCAATAGGCTCAAGGCTTAAAACCTCTCCACTTGCTTTGTGGTAGATGTTTACCTTGGCCATTGATTACTCCTTTGACAAAAAGCAGTTGTAAACAACTGATGGCGAAGTGCCGCCCAATGTCGCGGTGACGCGAATAAAGGCGGAATCATCATCTAGCTGTTCTGCAATTTTGCCGTTTAGCGGAATATCAAGACGGCCAGAAGATACGGCAGGGTTGATAGTCACGCTAGCAATGGTCGTATAAGTGCCTGCAACCAAGTTGCTGACTTGGATAGCAAACGTATACGTTCCGGTACCCACTACGCCAGAATACGAAATGGAAGCTTTGTAGTCTTCCATGTTGCGGACAGGAAATGAAATCCCCGTATCTGACGTGGTGGTGGTAATTGCGGATACAGAAGTGCGAAGGGCCACCGCTGCATCATAGATGCGTTGAACACGATTAGACATTTATTAATCCTCCAAAATTAAACAACAACAGCGGCGTCTTTAATGCCGTTCAAGCGAGCAGCACCGCGACCGTGGAAAATTCCGAAAGTGGAATACCACTCGACACGAGTTCTGAAAACCGGTTTTGATTCCAGTTCGCCCAAATCGCGTACGTCCATGTTTCCATTTTGCAACCCCATTACCGCATTTTCGCTGAAATTCACGCAGTAAATAGATGTTGACGCATTGCCACCACCGCCAGGGTTTGCTTCGTTGAAATCAAGAATCTGGCTTCCTGCTTCATCAAGATCCAGCAAGATAATTGGCAGGTCATTATATTTCGCAACCTGACGGCCCAACTCATCGACGCCGAAAGTAATAAAGCCGCCAACGGATGAATTACGCGCAGCAGCAGTTAAGCGACGACGCATGGTTTTATTCATTATCAAGTGCGTGGGGTCAATTACTTGGTCGATAAGCTGGTCCAGCTTTGACAAGCTCAATGCATCGCCGCCAGAGGTAGCGCCAGCGGGGATCAGCTGATTGCCGCCCAATCGACGCTGTAGGCCGTCCATTTCACGGGGATCGACGGTTGAATCGCCTTTGACGAACTTCTTGGTCCACGACAAAGATAATGCGCGCAATTTCATACGCTCATGCTTATCGCGCACACCGTCGCCCATGGTGTCGATGATAAATTTATCTACATCAAGATCGCCACCGGCAATTACCAATGATTCCGTTTGAGGATTGATAACGCCGACTGACTCGGTATAGCCTTCGTTTACGCCACGAAAGCCAACACCGGGCAAAGTCAATTCAGTGTTGTATTTGTACGCATTGCCGCTGATATTCTCGAACGGTAGCGCGGTTAGAACGCCAGATGACCCAGCGTAAAATTCAATAACGCCGGATTTAAATACGTCGCCAGTTTCAAGCTTGGCGGCTTCAGGTAATGTCATGGCCATGGCCGATAATCTCCAGTTAGTTTACGTTAAAAACAATATTATTGCCTCTAGCGTAACCAGAGATCACCGGCGTGACCGACCTCAAAGAATGAGGATTTTACTTTTTACCTTTCCTGCCTAACGACATCTTTTGTTCGGCAGATAGGTTAGACACATCGACGCGACCGCCGACTTGCCTAGTTTGCTTTGCCCCTCCGCCTTGCTTCACTTCCGGCGGGAATGCGGGGGCGTAATGCTCTACATCTTTCAGTGTGCCGACAAATTCCGTAGGCGTCATCGGCTCACCGTTAGAGTTTAGTCTAACATTTCCATTCGCGTCAACAATCTGCTCAACAAATTTACCGTTTTCTTGTGTAACACGTATCGAAGGTTTAACGACGTTAATCAAAAGATGCTTGTTTGCGCCGTATGCAAGTATAGCATCGGTGGCAGCACGTTCGGTAAAGTGTTCCTTGATTGCACTTTCCTTTTCCGCAAGCGCCCTATCTTTTTCGCCAAGCACGTTTTTAAGCTGCGTCACCTGGGTGTCATATTCTTGCTTGTGCTTAGCTAACAGCTTGTCAAACTCGCCTTGGTCCATTAGCTTCTTGGTTTCCAGCTCCTTCAACTTTGCTAGCGCCGCCTTGGCTTCGCCCGGGTCGTCAATTCCTTCATACGCTCCAAGCTGCTCTTTATATTTTGCCAGCTTTCCAAGCAGTTCTTTGTTTTTGTTATCGACACCGGCTTTCGCCTTATTGATAACTTCCAAAATTTTAGGCTTTAACTCGCCACCGATACCAAGCGATTCTAAATCTAAATCATCCACAAAATCATCCTCCGGTTATATGCGTAACATTACCTTTACTCAAACACACAAGACATGCCAAGGCTTTTACACCTCGGTCTATCTTGCCTCTTTTGCGCCTCACTGAGTGCGTTACACTCACCCATGATGCGCAGCCACATTGCGGACATAGAACTATTTCGCCGTCCGTTTTCTTTCCGCCGCCTTTCACTAGTTGCAGCATTAATTCCTTGCCTCATTAAAGACCAGCCCTTTCAAACGCCGCTGAATGTTTCTTTTCAAGTTCCGCCAAGGTCAGCTTGGTGCCTTTGCGGTCCGTGAATTTATCCAATGATAAATTACCATCAAGATATAATTTAGCGCGTGTTGGTCCCAGTGTATCATTAACAAATTCTCTTGGTTGCGCCTTTAGCCATTCGTTGTAGGTTCTTGACTTAGTGATTCCGATTAGATTATCTCTTTCGTCTTTCGGAATGTCTTTCACTTTTCGCTTGTCTCTCACATACGGGCGGCTTGATAGTAAATCGTCATCTTCCAAATCATCAAAGCCTAGATCTTTCCAGGATTTGGTTTTCGGCACGCGAACACTTCGACAAGAAATGTGCGCCGGAGGCCTTGGGCCTTTGCCCAATTCAAATTCTTGTCCGTCCAGACCTTGGCAGATTAAAGATGTTCTGCCGTCTAGCGTAGATACCCATATCTCGCCGTCCAAGATGTCCGCATTAGCCATGGCCGTTTCTTCCATGGCCACGGCGCTGGTATGCTTTAACGCCGTCCTTACAACTGCCTCAAGATGATTCTTTTGCAGATTGCCAACGCCTTTCAGTCGAGATTTTATTTGCTGTAGCGTTTCACCTTGGACATATCCAAGCTTGATCTCTGCTTTGAATCGTTCTTGAATTGAGAAATTCTGACCGGCAAACCAATCTTTTAACAACCGACCTTGAAACGGCCTAGCCATTGCCGACGCGTGAATTTTGGCGGGAGCTACTTTTGCAACGTCCATCACAATCGGGAATCCTGAAGCGATTGCATTAGCAGCAAAGCTAGATTCAAACGCCGCTAGCGTTTTCATTTCCGACGCTGTAACATCGGTTATTTCTTTATAAAAACCGTCGCTCCAGCTTTTTATATTGTCGATCATCGCCTTTAATCGGACCTCTGTAAACGATCCTGCTGGCGTTTTTAATTTATCTGCCTGCATTAGCAAGTCAGCAAGCGCCAGGTCTATTAGTTTGGCGTGCTGCGTGTATACGCTGCGGTGATAACGCAGCAAGTATACTTGATGCCTGATCATCGCATCGGCGATTCTATCCGTTGATGTCGGCATTTTCTTCCTGCATTTCTGGCAGCGTGAAACCTAACCCTTCATCTTCCAGCCGCTCGCCGACTTCGCTACCACTTATTTCTTTTCCTGTTATCTCGTTAAACAAATTCCAGAAAGTTTCGCGATCAATCTCTTGGCTTACGCGCATCTTTAACAGAGTTTCAACTGTTAACTGATTTTCACTGATGCCAAAATCGCGATTAACGTAAACGCTACCGCTAAATTCTCCGCCAAATAATCTGGCGGTATACTCAAGCGCAAGCTCTAATGAGTCCTGTAGATTAATCGCAAACGCGCACAGCTTGCTATTTGCGCCTGCTTCGTTTAATACTCGCACCGTAGCCTTAATGTCGCCCGTTTTGTTTACCGCAAAATCAGCGCCCAATGCGTGAGCGCGGTCCTCGATGTCAACTAAATCTTGCCGTCCAGCGCCAATCGCCGCTCCGCTATGTTCAACATACTCAAGCTTTGCGGAAGGGTTGCGGTTTTTAACCATGCTCCCTGCGCCGATAACAAATTCTTTTTCCGTTCCATCGTCGTTAAGGCTCGCGTCATACCCGGCATAGTGCATTATCGGAACGCGTGCATAGTGCAAAATATTGGACTGGTCAGAAGATTTTTGCCAGTGCTCAATGTTTAGGTAAGCAATGTCCATCAGAGGCGGCTCGGATTGCATAAACGAATCTTGCATCGCGTACACTGGAATCAGCCCAATGTCTGGCATTGTCGTTTCAAATTCATCATACAAAAATACTTCGTTCTTTTCATTTTTGCGATAAATGCGAACTCGGTACGGCTCTAGCACTCGGACTTGCTCAATGATCTTCGTTGTAAATTCGTCCGCATCTTCTTCCACTGATTCCAAAATGCGAACCAGCGTTAAAACATTTCCTTTCGATTTAAATCCTAAAACCTGCCTGCGGTCTATTTCAATCCAGTACGGGCGTATGCCTTGCGCTATTTCATCCGCACGGGTTTTAACACCTTCAGCTTTTGGCGCGTCAATCAAAATAAACCTAATACCGTCTCATGGTCTTTGTTGCTAGGCTGTACGCAAACCGATGAATGTCGCGACCTTCGTAGTCTACATTTTGCGCGAACTCTTCCATCTTCGCATCGTCTTTGACGATAACTTCATCTTCAAAAATTCTACCGGCATGGCCGTAGATTGTTTTTTTGAAAAAATTGGTAAGGAAAGTTTTTGATACTCGATTGGCGTAGTCGTCTTTATGTTCTTTCGTATTCGTTGGCAAATACTCTAAATTCTCGCGCATGGCCTTGGTGCCACCCCATAGCGCGTCGACAAGTTTTAGCTCTGATTCGTATTCGCTAGCCCAGTCGCTTTTACTAAATACATTTTCGCTCATTTTCAAATTCTTCCTACGGTTGTAGTGCCCGACTGAATCGGGAATTCTCGACTAGTCATATATCCAATAGCCGTGGTTATATGTTGATACGGATTCGTTTGATCTTCTTGAAACGAAGATCCTTTTTGCAACTGAACTGTAGACAATCCTTTGTCACACCATTTCGCCGTTGCTGGATTTACAAATAAAGTTCGGTTGCCTAACGCATTACATATTTTAGCACGAACTGCGTTTTGTCGATCTTTGATGCTAGGGTGTGACGTGTCAACACGCCGCTCATACGTCCATTTGTTGTTTCGTAAAACCTTTTCTATTTCTTCGTAGTCAGATTCGTGCGCGTGCTTCTCGCCGTTTCTGCCAGATGGGTCGCCATAAATCAGGACGTGTTTATTTTGGTGGTTTCTGAACTTATCGACAAACTCAATCGCCGATTGTTTTGATACCGCCGATTCTAAAACAATTTCATCAAGCAAGAAAATCTGATTGCCTTCTCTCACTGCTATTGCAGACGATAGCGGCGTGAAGTTCTGGTCGTGGCACCACATCAGACGTTCATGCGGTTGGATTGTTCGCCTAGTGTGATTCTTTTCGCAGTAATCTTCGTATATTCGGCCCGATGCCGTTTCAAAACTTGCTTCATATTCTTGGCGATATTGCCTAGGGCTTAATCGTGCTTTTTCTTTTTCCAAAACGTCCGCATCAAGAACTTCTGAACTTAACCAATGGAAGTAGCCCATGTCAGGATCGACGCCACTCTTTGCGCGCATGGCCATGTCATAGTAGTGATTCAAACCTTCTGGAACACCTAAGAACCAGCACCATGCTTTATAGTTTGGGTCGTTTGGCGTCTTGGTGTTAAGCGCGGGCATTATGTTTTCATTGATTGCGTGCTCTTTTATATTCGCAACCTCATCCAGTATTCCGCCTTTCCACGGTATGCCTTCAATGCGTTCCGGCTTATCCATGCCCATGACGTGTATCTCAGAACCGTTAGGTAAAAATATAATTCTGTTACTTTCCGATGGCGGCTTTGGAAGTGCCGCTGATATTGCCAAATCTTTTAGATCGTTCCAGAATATTTTTTTCGCTTGGTCGTGCGTAGGAGCTGCGGCGAAGTACATGCCGGGAATTTTAAACGCAGATTTAACTATATGGCGCTTTGCTCGTTCGCTTTTGCCCGAGTTAGATGTAACGATTCCGCCATGATGCAAGATATACAGATTGGTAGAATTGCCAACCGTTATATCGTAAGTCGTCGCTATTCTCGTCGATGACTTTGCCAATCCAATTCGATTATGGCCTGATCCTCTACAAGACACGTCATCAATATTTATATTCTGGCACCGCAAAGAGTACTCTTTCAGGCAGTCGATAAGATGCAAGGCTTGCCCGTTCGATCCTGACCGCAAACAATGCACGCTCCCATTCTTATATTTTTCTCGGGAATCTTCGTGTATTGTAAAAAGCTCCTGCATGTATTTGAATATTATCTTCTGGCACGTCTTTATAACGTCAAGAGCTTGCATTGATATAGCGACAACAATTTCTTTCCTTGATTCCGACTTAAAATAAACGCTGCCATCGGTATCAAGAACACCCGCAAGAAAAGACAAAGCGGATTCTTTATCCCAAAGATCAACCTCTGGCCACGGCGATATTTTTTCGTGACTGTATCGATTGTGCATCCATGCTTTATAAAACGGCACTTTCTCAACCGCACCATTTCCCAAGCAAATAGCATATGTGTAGTTTTCTTCGTGGTTGCTCTTAAATTCGCACTCTAACATGGTCGCTATTTTTTTCGGCACGCTGTCATCTGGCGATGAAATATACAGGTTTTTTTGGTGCACCCCAGAACCGCCGCCGCTCTCTCTACAGCAACCATTGCCTGACATGGCGCCGAGAACATAAGTATATTTTACATTTTTCTCGCCGCCGTTTATCAGGTCGTGGCAATATTGCTTTTTAACCCTGCTGCGTTTTGTTAGATTACCTACCTCAACCCTGCTGTATTTTTCAGCGATATGCGGCCTGCGTTTATCAAGCATCGATTCGTTAGTGGCCCATAGCTTGTGTGTTTTTGTTGCTGCTAAAAATTCAGTGTTTCTGCTTTTGAGCGCAATAACTTCTTGCTCGCCATTATCCCAAATGTCAGTCACTGTAGTGACGTGAGCGCCGTTATCATATCCGATTACATAATCGCCCACCTTTAGATTTTGGATGGCCACAGGGCCGCTAGGCGTGGCCACAAGCGTTCCTTCTTCCAAGCATCGGCGACCCGCCGGGATAACAGGAAACCTAAGCCCTTCATTCGCGGCTTTCACCAAGCGAATTTGCTCAGCAACATCTTTCAGCGGATACCACCTATCCACTTGTTTTTTTATTCTGTTTGCTGTTGCGCTATTGGTCATGATGGCCGCGAACTGATTAGCAATCCTAGCATACGGGCAACGTCATCATTTAGCATTGGCTTATCGTTATCCCAGCCTTCCATCTTCCGTATCTGTTCAATGGCAGATAACGGCGAATGAATTTTGACTTTAAACGCGCCGTTTTTGGCTGTTATTTCTGAAATGATTGAGATGTCATCGTCCGTTAAGTTCGTAGAATCTTTCAAAGATACGTTAAGCGAATTGAACGACAACCCGTTAGCGTCCACCATTTCAACGTTAGTTAGTTCAGCAATTTTAGAAATTGAAGCGCGACCAAATCTCGTTAGCCTTCGCAGCGCTTCTTTTCTTGTCATGATGTCGCCGTCGTCTTCGGCGCTCGTAACGGATTCGACAAGCGCATTAATCGCTTTATCTGAAAGTATTTCCGCCGCTAATTTTTCCGCCGACGCTTTTGTTTTTCGTCCATTGATGAATTCAATGTATGCGGACCATGGCTTTTCACCTTCAACCACCGCTGTGACAAAAAATTGAGTATCTACATCAAGACGCGAAAATGTCTCTGCGTGTTCAGGGCTTAATTTTTTTAGAAGGAACTCTTTTCTTTCGATCATGCTGCGTCAGCGACAACTTTAATCTTGAAACCAACCAGCCGAACCTGGGCCGGGGTTGAAGACGTGGTGTATTTGATCAATACATTATATGCAGTGCCTGCTGTGCCGCCGACAGCTAGGGCTTGGATGGCCTGACCGATCGGCACCAAGTCATCGTCAATCGTGCGCGCTGCTGTCGATGCGACTACGTTGCTAATCGTTATGCCCGCGTCCGACGTCGTTGTCGTGATGCTAGTGATCGTTTCCCCCGCGTCCAGGTGCCCGCGCATATCTATAGATATTAGATATGATGCCCCCGCCGGTTTTTCGACCTCTTTTTTAATAATGTGCTTTGAAATCAATGGATTGTCTCCGATATTTCGGGAAATAATGCATCGATAATGGCCCAATCCACAAGTGTGGTCAGGTCGTCAATTTCGGCCTGCGTTATTTTCTCGCCCTCCGCCGGTTCGATAAGTACCTGAATCGTTGGCATTTTTCGCCCCCTTATATGATTTAGGGTATATAGTGCCAGAGTTTAGTTGCGTTTTTTTATAAAAGATAGCCAAAAAAAAAGAAATATCACAAAAAAGTTAAAGGCGGGGCTTGACGGGACGTTACACTGTGTAATAAGATTAATCCATGGGCAAGCAAACAAGGGCAGGAAAATGGACAACAAAGTGACTTACAAAAAAACGATAGGCGTGGAAGTGGTTATCCGCCGCCCAAATGGCGAAATTGAGGCTGTTGATGTATCAAGCAAATATTACCGCATGACAGATGCCGCATTTGCCAAAATCAAGGCCGCAACAAAGGCCGCAGGTCGTGGCGACGCGCTGAGCTATCGCAATATCCAAGTTGATGAGGTCTTCGAAAAAACACAAGGCGATATGATGGACGACTCGTACACCGCACAAGTCAAGCACATGACAATGGGCGAGTAGCTCAAAAAATATTTAAGAAACTATCTTGCAATACGATACACAGTGTAATATACTTTAGTCACAGTCAAGGCGGGCTTGGCTGGTAACGAAAAAGGGGAATAATCATGTTTAAGGGAAATTTGTCAGTCGAGGAAGCTAAGGCCATCGTTGGTGTACAGGTAATTGACGACCTGCTTAATCGTGGCGTGGAACCTACCTGCGCAGTGGGCTACAACGGATCAATGCAGGGGGATACATACACAGAGTGGTGTCGATCAGTGACAGTCAACGACTCTATCATTACAGTATGGTACTACACTAACGCCGATGACGATGCCGCAATATTTGGCGCTGACGGCGATGGCGCGGCGGCTGACTGGGACCGCGCATTTAGCGGCATAACAATCGAGTAATCACCAAGCCCGGCGCAAGCCGGGCAAACTAAGAGGATCAGAAAAATGAACTACAGAATCAGAACCGATAATTCTTTTAAACGCATATCCGCAAAAATGTCGCCGTACAGCTATAGTCACGCAGATGTTTATCGCGCTGTAATAGATGATATGGCGAAGCGAGGATGTAACCCACTGGTTTGGGGCGGGTTTAATGATCATATACGCTGCAAACTCGCAAAGTATGGATACAGCGATTAATTGAGCAACCACCAAGCCCGGCTACGGTCGGGCAAACTAACAAAGGGGAATCAAAATGACTAAATGTAACGTTTATTACGTCAACGCAATCGGGCTTGCTGAAATTAAGCAACATTTGGCCGACAAGCACAAGCTTGGTGGCGACCATTTCACCGACAGCATGATCCGGGCATGGGCCGCCGAAGTGGAAAAAAGTATTGATGAAGGAAATTCTGCATGTTTTGAAATATCTTGTCATTACTCAATTTCCGGACATACTGAACTTTGCAGAATCAGCGATGATGGAATATCTTTTGACGTTGTTGAAATTGAGGATTGAGCGATGGACGCAAAAGAACTAATGACGCAACGATGCGACGCATATATGCACGTTGTAAAAACTCGATGCGGCTTGAATTGCTGGGATTCCGATTTTGAAAATTTAACTTTTGTCGGCCAGTGCTTCGACGAAATTCAGCATTTTGTAATGTCTGAAATTCACGGTGACGGATATAGGCAGCCAGATTCTTGGCCGGTGGACATCGAGCGCGATTATGAACTAACGTCCGTTATTCGCGAAAATTTCATCTTTGAAGCGCATGATTATGTAATGAATATGAAAGATAGGTTGCTGCAAATTGAAAACGCAAGCCCTGACGACACAGCTTTGAAGATGTACCACTTCTGCAAGTTGCTCGACTCGCAAATTGATTGGCAAAAGCCGTGCATTGCTAAAATTGACAAAAAGGGGAATTAAAATGGAAATTAAATTGAGTGAATCTGAAATAATTCGCGCACTATCCGAATTTGTCGCTAAAAAAATCGGCGTAGATAAATCTGCAATCGAGCCGAACAATTGTTGGTTTGATGCGCTGGCAGAATCAGGCAAGGCCGTGGCGGAAGTTTGCGACGTTCGCTTTCGCTGCGCGGTAAAAATCGATGACTAGACTATTAAACGACATATCACGATGCCACGATCATGCATGTTCGATCCGATTCGATTGCGAGCGCTACATCCAGCGCGATTCGGGTTGGCTCAATACGCCGCACGTTGAATCGTTTCGGCATTTATCTGCCGACGAATGTAACAGCAAAATAAAAAGCAAAGGTGACGATAATGGCAAATCAAAATAAAGCGCAACAAGTGCGGGCGGCTCTTGAGCTGACAGAAACAGAAGCGGGAAAAATATTCACGCGCAACGAAAAAGCGCCGTATCAAACTTGGCATAGGTGGGAAATTAGCGGACGATGGCCAGCGCCCGTTGAAGGCATTTTCGACGCGGTGTTAAACCTGGTCGAGGAATCTAGTAAAGGCAAAGCTTGGGCGCGCTATGCCCTAAGAACTGTACTCAAGTCGATGGAAATTTAGGAGCACGGAAATGAATAAGCCAGATTGTCCTTATGATTTTGACGTAGAATTTGGAAAACAACTTGTTAAATATCTTGGTGGAGATGTTTCTAAAGTTAAGAAAAAAGATTGTTGGTGGGATTTTGCAAAAAAATTCCCGGAACTTCTAAATCCTGCTATGAAATATTTTGAAGAGGCTACCGCAGGAGCCCCTTCTGGAGCAGCTTACTATCTTATGGTATATGGTGCTGCTCCTTTAGAATGGGCTATGAGAGTAGTTGAGAATGCTAAAACAGGGAATCCTTCCTGGGAAGCTTATAAACTTACTAAATATGGTGCACCTTTAAAATGGGCTATGAAGGTAATTGAAAACGCTAAAACAGGTTATCCTTCCTCAGCAGCTTATTGGCTTGTTAGGGATTGCAAAGCACCCTTAGAATGGTATGAAAAACTAAAACTCGAAAGAGGTTGGAAATAATGAACAGACCAAAAAACCCGTACACCGCTGGCTTGTTAGCGCAAGGCGTAGAAATTGGTTTCGACATCTATGAGGCGGAGCTAGAAAAAGTGAGGCGCATTAGAAACGTAAATCTAGCATCGTTTATTGATGGTGCGCCGCTTGCTAATCACGTTGATCTAACGGACGAGGCCATGAACCTGGTGGAGCAATACAAGCAAGCGCTCAAGGACGAGCGAGGCATAACGCTCAAATTAATCGGGCTTCTTAAAATGGCTTTGATCACAATCGAGAACCAAAAAGAATCGGTGGAAGCGCTGCGTAATAAACTTGGAAGCGAAGAATCAACCGTCGCCGTTGTTGAACAAGGCCTTGATCAAATAATTTCCGCTTGCGGAATAAAAATGGATGAATAATTATTTTTCATCTTCACGTCCAGCTTTGTCATTATCGACAAGCTGGACCGCTTTTTTTATATCCTCGCCGCTTAGCTTAACGTAGTGGATTCCGTAGGCAGATACGTTAAATTCATCGGCGGTAAGCTTTTGATCTTCGCACTTCTCGCACCGGCCACATTCATTAGTTGGCATTATATCGCCCATGCAAATTGATTCTGTCATTTGTCACACCAAAAGTCATCTAAAGAAATCCACCGCTTCATCTCTGAAACATCCGCTAGCTCACTCTCAAAATACAGGTCTTCGTTTACACCAACCCAACAAGTCTGTAAAAAAGAGTAAGCATATTTCTGTTCTAGTTTATTCCAGCAAGCCATCACCGGCCATGGAATGCCAAAATCTGCTATAAACACGCCGCCATCTCTCGGCGCTGTTTCTGGTTGTTGCCATTTCATTTTGTTTGATCCAATATTTTCCACCAATTTCATCAAGAGAAAGCCGACACGTACACAAAGTGCAGAGGTGCCGGGCGTGTTGATTATGATATCACGTTCAATTCTTTATTCTCTTTTGCCCCAAATCTTTTGCACCCCACACATGGTCGCCTTTATTAAATTTTTGCATTTCCACCCCCCCTAATAATCTCAACCTCTCGCATCTTGATTATTATAGCTGCAAAATTCTCAACTTGCCTTTTTATTTCGTCGTCATCGGGTAAAAAAATAGTGTACGGCACATAGTTCATCGGCACTCGCTTCATGTTTTTATGCGCTGCGATAATGTTTTTTATTGTCTTTGACACAAACGCCAGCGACGTGCCAATCTCTTTCGCAATTTTAGTTTTGCTCTTTTGCCCTTCGACAAAATAAAGAACAGCGGCCCTTTCAGCTCGACCGCCTTTTTTTATTTTTGTTTGAGCAAGAATGGTGGATAGCGTTTCGAGTTTCATTGCTTGCTCCGTGCGTTTAATTTATTCGACAATCTCTACAAATTCAACGCAATGTAAGTTAAACCCACCGCTCCCTCTTGCGTGAATTCCCCACTTAGTGCCGTTTACATCAATTCCTTCGGCATAGGTTCCATCGACAAAAGTTATTTCTAGCGATGAGTTGTGATTATCAATCCAGTCGCACATCGTTGTCTGATTGTTCGCGTGTGGCGCTTCAGTATCCCAATAATAATTTTCCATCCGATATCCTCTTCACGGTCATCCCGCATATCCTCTGTTATACGCCTAACAGTCTACGCAGCATTTCCCTGTAATATTCATTTTCTTTCAAGTAGCGCGCTTTTTCTGCCTCGCACTCTTTTAATTCGCTCTTAAACTTTGCAATGTATTCCTCTGTTGTTTTTATTTTGTATCTATATTCCGCTATCTCGCGGTCAATCATTTCTTTACCTTCGGCCATTTCCAATCCTCCGTTGCATGTTGTTTATATTTGTCATGATATTCTGTCATTCTATGTCCTATTTCTCAATTTTAATATTTTCAAATTTTTCCGCTTGATCAAGAAAATCTTGCGCGGTTTCTCTGTCGGAAAAGTCGATGAATGGCTTCCCATCAATGTCGATTCCGCCTTTGACGTTAAGAGTTGGCGGCGATTGGTCGGCTTGATCATATTCCCTGCCATACGTCACCTTGCGCCGGCTTCGAGGACTCAGCTTGGTGTGCCATCCGCAAGTTCCGAACTCTCTGTTTACAAGCATTGCATTATGATACCCGCACACATGCCGGATTTTCTTTTCTTCCTGGTCCCTAACTTTTATCAGGTGCCTGCAACTAGCGCAAACGGGCGCGGTTAATTTGTAGCTGTCTCTTGGGGTTCTTAGTGCGGACATGAATCACCTCTTCCCATGCATAGCCAACGACACCAACAGCATGATGGCGTGGTCGTTACACTTCTTGACATCGACACTTCCAACCCACTTTCGCGAATCTTTATTTATCATCCACGATTTTATTTTTTCCTTTCGTTGCGCGATTGACGGTGCGCCCCTGTTCTCTCCTCGGCTGTCTTCGCTTGCCATATAGTTGAGAAATTTAATCTCGTCTTTTGTCGTCCAGCATTGGTTAAAGTCAATTATAGGCATAATCCCCCCGTTAAAATAGTTGTGCCGCATACCTAGATTAGCTTGTTGCGGCGGTGTAGTCATTATTTATTTTCTGTCACATCCATATCCGCACCGGGATAAGAATTGTTAGGACGATTGCCGATAATAAAAACAAAACTACCAGCGGGATTTTGATCATATCGCTAACTCTGTCAGGATCTTTCGGGCAAACTGATATCGCTACAACAGTCATCAGAAAAAAATAAACCGCCGTTAGCATTACGTTATCCACCAATTCGATGTTGCCCATTCTTCGCTCCATTGTTTATCTACTAAAGTTTTGTACCTTTCCTGAGCCTTCGCAATAATTCGATTGCGGAATAACTCGGCGGCTTCTTCGCTAAATAAATCAACCTCTTCACTTGTTAACGGAAAATCAACACCGTCCATAGTTTCTGCCCAAATTTCATCGGGGCGAAACAACAATCCAACCGATTTATCTTCAACGAAATGATTTGCGAATATTGTCACTTGCGCACCGCGAATAATTTTATCGAATTGAATGTCGATCATTCCGCTTCCTCGTATCGGCTTGCACCTCAATCTTCACCCGGATCCCATTTTCGCGCTTGATTATTTTTTCATGCTTCACTGTCATTTTTTAAGCCCCTTATTTCAAGGCAGTCGCAGTTATTGCACCGCCATATGTATTTATTTCTAGATGATTGCTCAAGATCATGATCCCCGTCTTGACAAAAAACTTCGTAATAACAACTTATCTGAATGGTAAATTTGAATTTCTTGCCACAGCTCACGCACTCTTGTTCATGACATTTATCTTCATCATATCCATACCCGTCATCATGATTTATTTCTTGATCTTCCCCACAATACGGGCAACCTACGTCACTCATTTTATTTCCCCTTTCTCGCCGTTAATTTTTCGTTTACAAGAAAACATTTTTCGGCAATATCAACCGCCCTTGCCAGCCTGTTTTTTCCGTAAACTTCGGCCCAACAGCTTCGGCCAAGGTCGACTATAAAAGTTTCGCTGAAAGAATCATATCGTACCCTTTCGTGAGTAGTTTTAACAATGTCCGCATCATCGTCATTGGCCGGTTCTTTGTGTAAAATTTGGTGCTTACTCATTTACCCTCCGTCACATTAGTTTTCTAACATTGCGATTAAGTTATCTTAATTCCGGTCCGCTCTCTTGCTTCAAGTTCCTTAATTAAGTTTTCTTTATCAATTCTATCCTTTTCCGCCTGCTCGCGCTGCATTTTTTTCGTCTTGTCCAAAATTTCACGCAACTGGCTGATAGCTTTTTTTGCTTGCTCGGGCGCTGTTTTTGATTGATCCGTGAGCGCTGCCAAAGTCTGGCTTCTGTTCTCAAGCATCAGCCCTGCCGGTTCGTGTTTTAATTTTCCTGTCGCAATTGCGCGTGAGATTGCGCTAGCGCGACGATCTACGCACGCCCCATACGAAGGTAGCCACCTAGCGCGTTTAAACGCTCTGCGCGCTTCTGCTACGGTTTTTTCGTACTTCTCGAGGAAGGCTTTACGCGCCGCTATCGTGTCACCGGCTAAAAGTTGGTTTTCACACGCGGATCTTGCCTCGAGTATTTCATCCGTCCATACCACCGTCTCCAGCTCGTCAGCGGATTTTAAAACTAGGCCCCAAGCCTCTTCTGGTCCGGGCCTGCCGTCCATGGTGTCGAGCAGCTTGATAATGTCCGCCGGTTGTGCCGCGTATTGGCTTACGCGGTCGTGCTCTTTGATCGCGGCGATAATTAAATCCACCGGGTAATGTCCGATGAGTTCCCACCACCGGCTAAGCACAGCCGCTGTCGGCGGAACTTTTCCGCGCATCGCGTAGCTAAGTTTTAATTCGTCCGCAAAATCTCGTTTTGTTTTCATATTCATGCTCACGCCCTCCCCCAAAGTTCATACAGGCCTTCTTTCACGGCCTCGCTGTCGATAGTTATCCCCTGCTGGCTTCCATCGTCGCCGTTAGCCCATGCGGTCAACCGGGCGTCGATCTCTTCCGGGGTTTCGGGCCGGTTAACTGGCCTCCTGTTTTTTTGCAGGATAAGTGTGTCCCATTTCTCGCGTAATTTTTTTGGACTGAGGATATTTGCTTGCCAAAACTGGTCGGCATTAGCCCACGCGAATATAGCCCGAATGTCTTCGTCTTTCCGGCTGTCGCGTTCTCGCATAAGCCTAATGTCCGATGCCCACGACGGGAACGACGGCGGCTTGTGGTTCGGGTTGATTGTTTTCAACCGCTCGTAAATCCATTCAGCGGTTTCCAAGTCGGCGGCGGAAAATTTATTTTCCGTCACGGGAGCGTCACGCGACTCTTCCCGTTCCCCTTCCTTTCCCTTCCCTTCCTTTCCCTTCCCTTCCCCTTTGCCTTTTCCAAGTGGCGTTAGGCACGCGTGAGGCACGCGTGAGGCACGCGTGGAATCTTCTTGGATTTCAACGAGTTGAGCATCTTCCGATGTAAAAGCAGGCAAGATGCTGTTTTTTTCCTTGTTGTTGATGATTTGGTGACGTTGGAAGGTCGGAATACACCCGAAAAGGGAACCGCGCCACGCGTACTTCACGAGAAAGCCACGCGCGGCCAACGCGTCGAGCACGCGTGAAAAGTCTATTTCATCGTAGGGCAAGCAGTCCAATTTCAGCTCCTTTGGCCGCCACTTAAATCGGCCTTCTTTGTCACAGCAAGTGAATAGTGCAATGAAGCAAAGTCGGACCGGAAGCCCGGTCTCTTGCTCTAATTCGTACAGTTCGGCGTGCCTAAAAAGCTCGGGTTTGACGGTCCTAATTCTGGCCATGGTTAGCACCTTTTGCCTTTGATATTGGGGTCCGTTTACTCATAAAATTCCCCCGTGCGTGAGTGAAAGTGATTCATGTCATCCTCGTTAATTAGCGAATTGTTGTTATTATTTTGCGCTGGTCTATACATAAATAGATTGATTGTGTATCATTGGCTTTCTTAAAACTCCTCATGAAGCCTCGCGCGCCGGTCACTCTCCTCCGGCGCGTTTTTTATTTGCCGTTGGCTATTGCCTCAAGCTGGATCCTCGCTTGTCGTCTTAGCAGTGCCATTTCAACGCGATCTTGTTTCGCTCTCGACAAATCTTCCGACCACTGACTGATAGCCGACGGGCTAACGCCAACCGCGTCTGACATTTCTTTTATGCTTCCGAACAACTTCACCGCTTCACTTTTTTTCGTTACACGCATCTATTTTCCTGCCTGTGTTGACTTTAGTTTGTTTATCTAGTTTAATTACCTAATGCCAACAACGCAACGGATTACATTAACTTTCTAACAAAGTTTTTTTAGCATGTAAGCGCCATCATTCTGGCGCTGCCTATTCATTCAAAAGTTAAGATTTATTAAGTCTGCCAGCACTAACAACATTAAGAAACGCTTAAGGCAGGCAAAAAAGAGTAGTCAAATCAAGGGGGGGATCATGTTATCTAGCTTTATGTGTCTAGCCTTAGCTATTTTTTACGAAGCAGGCAATCAGCCTGAAATTGGGAAAATAGCTGTGGCTAACGTCGTGATGAACCGCGTTAAGTCCGGGCGCTATCCGTCTGATATTTGCGCCGTTATCTCAGAAAAAAACCAATTCTCTTATTTCAAAGAGAAAAAACATTCGCTCCCAAAAATTACAAACAAATTCGACCGCGCAGCTTGGGACGATTCGCGGCGCATTGCGGCCCAGTTTGTTTTTTTAAAAATGGCCGAAAAAATGGATGTAACTATGGGCAGCTTGCATTACCATGCTGATTACGTCTCACCGTGCTGGACATCTAAAAACTACATCAAAATAGGGAGCCATAAATTTTTCCCGAAAGTCGTTGAAGATGGCCGTTGTAAAAAACGAAGCGCTTAACAAGCAAAGGCAACACAAAATGAATTACCCGTCACCCCGTGAAATTGAAAACGAACGCCAGCGCATATTGCTAAAATATTTGAGCGATCATGAAATAATGCGCGACGCATGGGACCAGCTAGAAAACATTTGCGAGGATGAAGCAAAAGAAATATCATGCCATATGCGCATGGGTAATGATGAAGCGCTTGGGAAGTATTTGCGCGCAAGGTTGTTGGCGCATGTTGAATTTAATGTAGAAGTGGAGCTGCTGGAATTTATACAAGACCACGCAAGGGAAAGCGAAAGAATCGAACGGGAAACGCGGTATATTTTTTTGACTGATCAGGCCGGTTAATATGTGCGCGAAAATAATCAAAATAACGGATCATGCAAAAATAGATACGGGTATCGAAGACTACAGCGGCCTAGTCTTTTGTATCACTAAATTATGGTGGCCCATATCATACATTGACCGTGGCTATGCTTTGTCAGTGATTGATATTTTATCGGGTGCAAAAGAATCGTTTGGGATCATGGGCAAAAAGGGAATCTACGACGAGCTACAATTTTTGATTGATATAATGATGATAAGGATGGGCGAAGATGAAGGCGACGCATGATATAATCAAGAAGTTTTTTGAGTGGTACAAAGTGGAAAGGTCTTGGGGAAAAGTAAAACGACGGCATGACATAAATTTGATTTTAGGCTCGCCGTTTTATTGCCGGGAATCGATGACCAATAGGAGCTGGAATCAGGCCTTTGTTAAATATTAAGGAATGGTATGTACACGATTAGAGCAAGTTCGCTAGGTGAGCTGTTTGATTGCCCGGCCAGGTGGGAGGCAAAAAATATCAACCATATGTACATGCCGAGCAATGGCAAGGCGCAACTAGGAACCGCCATACACGCTAGCACGGCGGTCTTTGACCAGTCCGCGCTAGATGGCAGCGGCATTACGATTGACGACGCCGCTAGCGCTGCGGTGGATGCTATCTATCACCCTGAATACGATGTTGACTGGGGCGAAGATAGTCAAAAGGATGCGGAAAAAATCGCGGTTAGCTTACACAAGAAATATTGCAGCACTGAATCGCCAAAGCGAAATTATTACGCAGTTGAAGTGAGGTGTGACCGGCTAGAAATAACTGATGTGGGCCTTGCGTTAACAGGAACTACTGATAGAATAGAGCTAACAGAAAATGGATACGGGATCCGCGATATTAAAACAGGGAAGCAAGCGGTTGGTGCGGATGGCACTGTGAACACAAAAGGGCATGCGTATCAAATTGGCGTTTATGAGCTGCTTGCTGAATTTGGTGCAGGTGTTAACATAACCGCCGACGCTGAAATTATCGGTCTAAACACCGCAAAAACGGACGCGGCGCAACGAATAGGAAAGGGTAGAGTAAACGGCGCCAGGGAAGTGTTGCTTGGCGACGAAGATTCTCCGGGAATATTACACACAGCATCTAAAATAATTCACTCTGGCGTATTTTGGGGGAATCCTAAATCAATGCTTTGCCACAAACAGTATTGCCCAAAATACAATATTTGCAGTTATCGTAAATAAAAAAGGAACACGAAAATGAACGAAGAAGTTAAGCAAGTTACATTGTCACAAATGCAGAAAATGCCATCTCAGAATGGCGCCGCTGTGATCCCTGGATTCAACAGTGAGTCAGGGTTTGCCCTAATGCAGCGACAAGCAAAGATGCTGGCAGCGTCTACGCTGGTTCCTGCTCAGTACACAAACAACCTGTCCAACTGCGTGATAGCGTTGGAAATGGCAAACCGTGTCGGCGCTTCGCCTTTGATGGTGATGCAAAATTTATATGTTGTTCATGGTCGGCCAGGTTGGTCAGCCAAGTTTTTAATTGCGTCATTCAATCAATGTGGGCGATTTTCATCTATCCGATATGAATGGAAAGGATCGGAAAAAAACGACGACTTTGGATGTAAAGCATGGGCAATAGAAAAATCTACCGGCGCAAAAGTGGAATCACCGTGGATCACATGGGCGCTAGTGCGTGGCGAGAAGTGGGACCAAAAGCCGGGCAGCAAATGGAAAACAATGCCTGAAAAAATGTTTATGTATCGCGCCGCCGCTTGGCTGGTTGATACTGTCGCGCCTGAAATTTCAATGGGCCTTCAAACAGAGGATCAAATTGCGGATACTTACGATGCTGAAATTGACGATTCTGGCACTTATCAAGTCACCACAAAAGACTTGGCAAAAACAGACGATCAAACATCGCCAGAATTTACACTACAAGAAGCACTGTCAATGCTGGAATCTGCAAAGAATCTTGATGATGCCGATGCAGCGCTATCCACGGCCAGCTCTTTGTTGAGCCAGGACGATATGAAAGCGGTGATGGCTAAATATAATGACATCGTTGGCGCGATGTAGAAAAGGAGCAAGAAAAAATGAAAGACGCAATTAGTTACATTGTAACAGTAAAAGCGGTTGTTCGGACTGTCGAAAAGTCAGGGAAAGAGTGGGCGAAAATTTCCGCCGCTCCCGATTCTGCATACGGGTATACTCCCGAGATAGAAAAAACCGTTGTTCGTGAAACTCAGATATATGAACAAAAAGTTGATCAACTGGACATAGGCAAGATAGCTCAGATCGTGAACAATTTGATATAAAGGAGCAAGAAAAAATGGCTAGCTTAGAAAATTTAACGGTTAAGGTAAGTGTCGAATCTGTGCTACAAAAAGAACTTATTAAAGTTTTGCAGGATATTAGTGATGACCATAATTTACAGATAACAGATATATCATTTAGCTGGGCAACTAGCGTCGGCGGGAAATCATTAGTTCTAGGCTGCGAAACAAGAAGCAAGTACAGCGCAATGCGTTGAATATTGGACGAGACACAAATAAGCATGACGAATAAACTTAGCAAAGGACCAATAAAAAATGGCCAAAGATTTAAACCAATGTAATTTTATCGGACGAATGGGCAAAGACCCTGAAACCAAGTACATGCCGAGCGGTGAATCGGTGGTTAGTTTTTCGATTGGCTGCGGCGATGACTACAAAGACAAGTCGGGCAATAAAGTCGAACGCACGAATTGGGTTAGAGTTGTCGCGTTTGGCAAGCTGGGCGAAATTATCGCGCAGTATTGTAAAAAGGGGTCCAAGGTTTTTGTGAGCGGAAAATATGTCGAGCAAAAATGGAAAGACAAAAACGACCAAGACCGCTACACTACGCAAATTGTTGCGAGTGAAATTCAAATGCTCGACGGCAAGCCAAGCGGCCAATCGTCTCCTTCGCAACATCCTGCGGCTAGTGCTCCAAACGCTTCGAGTGGTGCGCCTGATTTTGACGATGATATTCCGTTCTGATATTGACAAAACAAAGGATATAGAAATGAACACATATGAAAAATGCGTAAGGCTACGCAAGATCATTGTTAACCGTGCTGCTGAGATTATGGTGTATCAGAGCTGGGAAAATGATTTTTCATCGGAAAATATCCGCAAACTCCCAGAGAAGTTGGCCGCTAGCGAAAAAGGAAAAGACTTGCTTAATATCGACCCGTGCGATATGTCAGCGGATCAAATGCGGGAGCTTGGCTTTGAACGATGGGAAGACGATAACCCAATGATGCTCATCCCGCTGTGGCTGTTCCCTTTTTTGAAAGATGAATTTGAAACTGATAGCATTGACGGGGAAACGGGATTAATGCGGAAAGATGATATGGATGTAGATAGCAGGTTTGGTTGCTTGGCTTACGGGGTTATTCCGAGACATATCGGTTGATATTAGGAGATGGATCATGGCGAGATATAGGAAATTGATCGTGCAGGGCAAGTCGGGATGGTATTTAATGAACCCGTGCAACCCTTGGGAAGCTCTGAGAATTGCATGGAACCTGTGGCGGCACCCTGACCGTGCTGGCGTTCTGGTATCTGTTGGTCAAGAATTTATACGGGAAAAGTGTACGCCAGAATCTACTAAAAATACAGAGGAGGTTTTATGAGAACTGCAATGAGGCCGCGATATTATTGCGATTATTGCAGCAAGGGGAATGGAAGCCCTAGCGCAATGAAACGACATGAATCTGGATGCACACTAAATCCTAATCGAGTGTGCGGCATGTGCAGAATGATGGTAAATGCCAAGCTGGCAGAATGGTCGCCGACTCGCGATGAACTTGTGCGAATTTTAGATACTGAAGGGTTTGAAGCTATGCGCAAATCTGCGAATAACTGTCCGGCTTGCATCTTATCTGCGCTACGCACAAAGAACCGGTTTAGCGATGAAACAGGGCCTTATGTTGATGGACCAACAGATGGTCGGCAACTATGGGACTATGCAAAAGCAAAGAAAGAATTCTGGCATAACTGGATGGAATTCCAGTCGGAACAAGATTGAGCATTGCCGTCTCACTATGCCTCATTACGCAACAGCTCCAATATTTGTTTGCTCAAAATGTGGAGCTAAAAGTGTCGATACTTTTCATGGGCCATTTAAATCTGGCCACCGATGTCTGAAATGTGGTCACGAAAAGCTATCGACTACGACAAAAAATGAAACAGGCAGCAGCATTTCTTTCGACAATTATCGGAAGATTGTTATTTTTTGATATGCAAAAAACAGAATAATGTTGTACACTTTTTTAATGTACAACATGGGGATAGAAAATGCTGATTTTACCACTGAGAAAAAACGGAACAATTCACATAGGTGATGACATTGTTATTCGTGTAACCGGCTTTGGTGAAGCCGACACGGTTAACATTGGCATAGACGCGCCACGAAGTGTTCCGATTTACAAAGGCGACATTTACAAGCGCATACTCGAAGAACGCAAGCAGGCTGCGCCGGTTGTGAATAATCCTGATTGGTTTTCGCGTGCGATGAATGATGAATCGTTCAAGCTGAAAGAAGCCATTCAAATATTGGAGACAGAAAACATGGATCATTCTGACGATGCAATTTTGGTCTATGCGAGCGCAGCTGCCGCGTTTGCTGTCACGGCTAAAGATGTAGTGTTGGCGGTTGTCAGTCTTATCAACGGAGACCGCGACAGAATAAAAGAGTTTGGAGTTTTGCCGAAAAAAGATGGCGACCATCTTTTGATTAAATTCCACGGCGAGTCAACGACAATAAACGACACCGCCAAAGATATACAGAAATATATTATATCAAGCTGGAAAATAGCATACGACGGTGCGGCTGAAGATATGTTTTCTGGTTTTAAATATGCCATGGACGACTTTATAAGAGGGGTTAAAAAAGTATTATGAGCACACAAAACTTATTGCTATCAATCGCGCTAGTTTTTGTTTTGCTCGCCGCGCCGTGGGTAGTCAATGCCGTTAAATTTATTGAATGTGATTTTGAGCCAAGCAATAACTATAAATGCGAAGTGGTACACGGCATTGGCGTTTTTATTTATCCAGCATCGATAGTTACTGTCTGGCTTGATTATGAAGGGTGATGTCGTATAAGCGAAGTTTAACAACAACACACAAGGGGGAAGGGGAAATGAACGAAGAACTACAAGAGCAAGAGTGTAATGGGATCACCGCATTGGACTGCTGCATGAAGTGCGGAATGTTAATATCATCAAGGTGGCAGATAAAATATCCTGGCGCTTCGTTGTGTGAAGATTGCTCGCCGTTGCCTATTTACTCATACGAAGATGAAAACCTGGAGGCCGTTTGATCATGTGCGATATGGATATGCGACTGCAAAAGAAAGCCGCTGCGGAAGTGATAGCAGCCAATGCCTTTATTAAAATTAAAGGGTTGATGTATAAAATATCAGATGGCAAAGTGTATTATTGGGTTAACGACAATTGGCTAAGAAGTTCGCTCAAGGTCAATGAAATTAAAATTGAATGGCGCGAACAGTCAAAAATGCTGGCTGATATTATGCCGGGCATGAAAGCGGATAACATGACGCCGGAAATGATTAAAGCGCTTGATAAAATAATTGCTGCGATAGTTAGCGGCGAATGGCTTAAAATGCCGCTGGTAGGCAGCAAGGATCGACCTATTGGCCCGCCAGCCACAAAGAAACCACAAGACATGGGCCTTCACTAAAATGAAAATAAAACGATTGGATAAAGTCAAAATAAATGGCCGCGAATTTAAGATAGAGTGGAACCCTGATTCGTGGGGCGGGTCGTTTGCTTATTCGGAAATGTTGATAACCATAGGCACCAAGTGCGAAGACATGGTTTTTTCCATCTTGTGCCATGAGGTAATGGAAATATGCGCGGTGGAAATGTGCGTTCGACTAGATCGCCCTGATTGCACAAGCGATTTCATTTTTGTATTTGACCACCGGCAATATTATACAATGATGACGATGTTTTCCGGGGTGATAAGTGAGTTTATAGAGTGCCCGACACCTGCGACCATTGCGACAAAGAAAAAAGCAAGCTAACGACGCAAGGCAATCGGTGCTCTTACTGCCCTGAATGGCTTCTTGATTGTGAAGCGCGTGCGTGGATAGTGATATTCAGGAAAGAAGGACGCCCTGCTTGGGAATTGCGTAAAACAGAAATGGCGGCTAAGTCACAAGAGCGAGTCAATGAACTTGTCTCGAGAATGGCCGAAGTGAACAAATTGAAGAAGGGGGAATAATGAACAGACTAGACCTAAGAGCCGTGCGACACAACAAAGAAGCGCTACCACTCGAAACAATGAACAAAACTAGCGATTATGACGATTCAAAAGTTACGGTCGTACCGTTTGGAATGGCTACAAACGATTATGCAAAAATTAATCCTTACGTCCCGACGATCAACAAAAAACAGCCGACTAAAGCTAAATGATAGTCATCGGCGTTGATCCTGATTCCAAGGCGCATGGCATAGCGATATTTGAAAATGAAAAACTTGTTGCGCTTCATAGTTTTCAATTGTTCGAGCTGTTCGATTGGCTGAATGAAAATGTGAGTGATAAAAGTGGCGTGATATTTTCGATTGAGGATACACTAGCAACAAACACGATATACGCCAAAAATCGACAAGCGGGGAAGGAGGCGCAAAGCAAGGTGGGGATACACATAGGACGCTGCCAGCAAGCCCAGGTTGAACTGGAAAGGATGTTGGCCAGATTAGGCTATGGTGTCACAAAGTCGCGCCCAAGCCGCTCAGATTGGAAAAACAATGGCGCCATGTTTGAGCGGGTGACCGGCTGGACCAAAAGGAGCAACCCCGATACAAGATCGGCTGCGTATTTTGGGTGGATCTTGGCCAGCAAGGGGGCGTTTAGGTTAAATAATGGGCGGTCGATCTAGCGTCAAAAAATAAGGCTTGATTCAGATTTTTTATGCAAAAGGGGAATTAAATGATAATCAAAAAAGAAATTTTCTACTCTGTAATTTCAGCGGTTAAATCAGCATCTAACCGTAAAGACGCAGTTTACAGTAACGCAATGATCACGACTGGCAACAACAAGCTGAAAATACTTGCGTCCGATGGAACAGCGGAAATAGAAATATCTACACACTACGAAGGCGACGCGGAAAGGTTTTGCGTTAATCTTGAAAAGCTGGATTCTGTTTTGAAAAACGCGCCGGATAACTCCGATGTTGTTATTGATAATGCGGAAAAACTAACGGTTAAATATGGCCGCTCACGATTCAAGCTGGAAAAAATGTCCGCCGATGATTTTCCTTTGATGCCGGTCGCTGCGGGTGATGAATACGTTATCGACGGTACGGAGCTGGCGAAAGCGATTCGCACGATTGAATATGCCGTTGCCGATAATGACGTAAGGCACTATTTAAACGGAGCGTTTTTCGACATCGTACAGAATCGAATTGTTGCAACCGATGGCCACCGGTTAGCGTATTGCGGAATCAAGATTGATAGGCCGAAAGTAAACACGAAAGAAGGTTTCATTTTGCCGAAAAAAACCATTCGCAAGCTATCGGTGTTGCAGTCAACCGAAATTAAACTAACATCAAGCGCAAACCTTGCCACATTTACATCCGGCAATGTGCGAGTAACGGCCATGTTGATAGACGGCAAATACCCGAACTACGCAGCGATAGTGCCGACCAATTTGCAATATGTGGCGGTTAACCTGGGCGAGTTAAAATCGGCCATAAATCGAGTTTCGTCGATTACAACTGATAAATTCAGCGGCGCTATGTTGTCGTTTAGCAAAGGCGAGTTGGAAATAAAATCCAACAACAATTTGAACGAAAGCGCGGTGGACTGTATTGCGTTTGACGATGGCGGATCGAATATTGTTTTTGAGGTCGGTATCAATCATCATTATTTGAGCGATGCCATAAATTCCATCGACGATGATATTATACAAATCGGAATCACTGGAGATAATAACCGCCCGATATTGATCCCGGCTAGCGGTGGGAATGATTGTCACGTTATTATGCCGATGAGAATTTAGTTAATGAAAAAAGCAATTGGCTGGATTGTGTCGTGGTCGCTGTTTTGGCTTGGGGATCTTGTTTCCAAAGCACTCACTGAGCGCACTGTGTGGGTGCATCGTCCGTATCGCGCTTTGATGCTAGCGTCAGTAGGTGCGCAAGAGTGGAGCGGCGCAAAAGGCCCGTGGGGGCCGCGTGAAGCGCTCGGGGAGGAATATGATGACTGATAAATCAACTGCCACCAAATTGCAGGAATCAGTAAAGTCGCTGCGAAAAATGATAGATATTCAATGCAGCGACGGCAATTGGAACTATGATCCATATATGCACGGCATGGCAAATGGGATGATTTTCGCACTTTCTCTTTTTGAAGACGGAGAACCTAAATATCTTGCCGCTCCTGATCAGTGGATCAAAGACCGGCCAGCGGAAGCCGGCCCGCCGATTAGAAAACTTGAAACGGAGAGAGAACAAATGAAAATTAGCTATACGAATTTTAGAAAGGATAGGTAATGAAAACATCAAATTTCCACATTGGGACAAGCCCACTGACTAACCGCATATTTGCCGGTAACGTACTGAAAGACGGCATGACATGGAGCGCCAATAAACTGGATGTGACAGGCAAGGCATGCGGGGCGGTATGTGAGCATGTTATAGCCAATGGCGAGCCTGTAATAGTTATGTGTAACGGCAAGCCTAAATATGAAATTACAGTGCGCGAGATTGACGCCTAACAGTAATTATACGTTAATGGAGATGCTGTATGTTAAGCAAAATAGAAGCATTAATTGAGGAGTTAAAGTGGGAAATAAAAGACCGGGAGATTAATTATGTGCCAGCTGGAGACCTCGAAAATATTATGCGCAAATTGGAGGCTATTGTATCTAGCGAGCGCGAAAATAACGTAGAGCTAAACTGACGTATAACGCTTTGCATGATGGGCAATTGCGGTGGAAAGCCCATCTAGCCCCACGTTTAATAAATTTGTTTCGGACGAAGCGCCGTAGCAATTGTCCCAATCAATGCGATGGTTAGGCATTTTGATGTTCGACTTGAATAATGAATCTGCATATATTTGCGCCCTATTAATAGTAATCATCAGCAATCTAGGTGCACTAATATTGCTGTTATCGCGGTAGCTGTTGCGGAGACTGTCCGCGTGCAAGCTGTTGTTATATTTTACAGAGGATAAGATAGTGGCTGAATATAAAGTTAATGCAGACTTTCTGATAAATGTTTCTGTTTTTGTAGATGCTTCCTCAGAAGAGGAGGCCAGACGAAAAGGAAAGGCGGCGATTTTGAATAAAGAATGCGAGTGGCAAGACCCAATTAGCGAACCCAAAATCAATTGGGTTGAGAAAGAGGATGATGGTGGAGTAGACCCTGCTCATATATGTTTTTATTGTGGTCAGGATTCCTGTGATTGCGACATGCTTTGATTTAAATATAACAGCAAATAGGCCGCACATACTTTGAGGGTTAAATTAATGACAATAAGATTAATGCAAGGCGATTGCCTTGAACGTATGAAAGAGATTGAGAGTGGATCGGTAGATATGATTCTAGCTGATCCGCCTTACGGAACAACGGCGTGTAAATGGGATTCTATTATCCCTCTTGAACCAATGTGGGATCAGTTGAAGCGGATAATTAAGCCGAACGGGGCTATTGTAATGACTGCGAGCCAGCCGTTCACGAGTGTGCTGGTAAATAGCGGCTTGGATATGTTTAAGTATGAGTGGATATGGGAAAAGGCTGTTGGTAGCAATTTTGCAACATTAAAGCACCAGCCAATGAAAGAACATGAAAGCGTGTTGGTTTTTAGTAAGCGTAAACACAACTATTTCCCTGTGATGCAAGAAAGGAAAGGAACTCAAAGGGGGGTCAGTCCAGATTACACAAACACAGTAACTCAAAGCAAGAACGAGAAAGGCGAAGCTACAGGAGGGATAAATAGGAACAGAGACGGGAAGAAATATGGAGAGTTAAGAAACCCGAGTAGTGTGCAGTTCTTCAATAACCGTATAAAGAGCGATAGAGGCGTACACCCAACACAAAAACCTGTAGCCCTAATGGAGTATATGATTAAAACCTACACCAACGAAGGCGACACTATACTGGATTTCACAATGGGAAGCGGAACCACTGGCGTAGCTTGCAAGAATCTAAACCGCCACTTCATCGGGATAGAACTAGATGAAGCATACTTTAAGATTGCACAGGACAGGATTAGTGCGGCATAACGACCATATTCAGCGGCGACGTTAGGAGTCCGCTGGAATTATTGGTTAGGGGTATTACGGAGCAAGAAATATGAACAAGAAACAATTTATAGAGCAAGAGATTGAAAAGAATAAGCAGGCTTATGGCCGCTGGCATTCGACAACAAAACGTAACTCGGCAGACCCTATAAAACTACTGCACGAAGCGCCGCCCTCAAATGAAGAGGAGGCTCGTCAGCACGGGAATGCGCTTGCGAACACTGGAGACTATCCAGTAGGCACAAGCGAATGCTTTAATGTGGGCATTAGTGGCGGCTGCGGGCCTGATTGTTTCGTTTATCTGAAAGGTGAATGTAGCGAGCCTCAGGAAATGTTGCCAAGGTTAGATGGTGAGCATGAGCTTAAACGACACAGAGAATTGTACACCTAACGCCAAGCATAACCAGCGGCGGCCTATGAGCCCCGCTAAAACCACCGCGCATCCCCGCCGTCTGCGTTGATGCGCTTGTTATGATGCCGGAGACCTCGGAGGTTAGATTCAATAAATAGAAATATATTACTATAACTCTTGACACAATAGAAATATAATGCTATTTTGTATCTAACAAAGGGCAATTAAGCCGACCAACGAGGAGACCACAAATGAAATACGCATACATTACCAACCACACTTTTTCTGACGGCGAGATCGCTGTTGAGGCAAAAACTGCCTCCGGGTCTCTTCTTTTCGGTTTCCGCACTCGGGATTACTGGGGATGGCGGAACCAAGCGCGGGTTTATACTCCCGCTTCTTTTGTCCCTGTTTTTCAGGCGAACAAGCCTGCGGAGGTGCGGCCATGAGGCCCACCCCCTTATGCCAAGATGACCCGACAACGCCTCCAGAGTGCGAGGCGGAGTGCAGATACAGACAAAAATTTAACGGGTTTACCCTCCAGCGTAACGCTTTAAGATCTGAACTGGCAACAATGGTTGACCCTTACCGTTGCGGGTGGAACTTAAAGCCGGGAAAGATGGGCGGGCATCCTCTTGATTATGCCCCTTGTATTTGGAGGGGCGGCAAATGACAGATTTCGTGAAGCAATTACGCGCCAAAGGATGGACGGCGCAAGCATTGGCGAAAAGATGGGGTGTGTCGCCTCGGCGCATATCGCAGATAGGAAACGAGCCTACCCAAAAAGATTGGGATGCCCTGTCCGGTCTGCCGGAGATTGCCAAGGCATCATAACAGCAAATAGGCCGCACAACCGGGCAAAAGATGTGCTTTATTCCTAAAATCGCCGCCCAATTTACTCAAAAGTGACAAGCCATAAAAAAATAGTTAAATTATCTTAACTTTTCGCTTGCTACTGTCGAAATTTTGAATATAATCTTCGGTAGGAACAACAAACAGGGAGTAATAAAAATGGAAGCACTAGATTTTTCAAGACACCACGACATCAGAATCCGGGCGCTGTACGATCACCAAGCGTATGATAAATTGTTTGAGCTGTACCGGGACATTGGTATCATGCAAATGCTGGCGAACTACTTTGCCCACGGCGCTACGATTGAGGATATAGGCTACCTGGAAGGCACGCAATCGGCACAATGGGTCACGATTAAAACAGCCCCAAGCGCGCCAAGGGCTATCAGGATATACGCCACGGGGCGTATTAATATAGTGTAGCTCTATGTATCTAATTTTCATGGGGCGTAATGTAAAATAGGGGAGAATCCTCCCCTAGCTCCTACCACAATCCCTTAATTTTCTTGTCGGCTGTATACCGGCCATACATAGCCACCGCGCTTGAAACAATTGTTGCAGCGGCGGTGAAGAATGTAGTCACTTCGTTAACATCAAGCTGCATACCCGCAATGGTCGCCACGCCCATCACGATAGCCGTCAAGCTGCCAACTATTCCGCTCGATTGTAACGCACCTTTATTTCCGTCTTGCATAATTTAAAACCTCATCGTCAAAGTTAAACCAAACACACCACCAAGTCCCGTCGCTAATGTATCCACCGCTGAATCTGGCGACGGGTCGAGATGCTCTTTTATTGCTCCAGCGATAAACGCCGCCGATACGCCTATCACGTTAGCAGTTTGCATATCAGCACCGAGTGCTAAAGCGGTTAACCTAGCACCGGCGAAAGCATACACCCCCGCGTACCCGTGCGCTAATTTGTCTATTTCGGTTAGGTCGTCAAACATCTTTTTCAACTTTTAGGTGTGCGCGATTGACATTGGCTACCAGGTTGGCAAGATATTTTTCCGCTACCAGGTGCGCACGGGCGTTACTCGCAACAAGATCCACGCCCACGCCTACAATGCTAACCGCCGCGATCACTGCGCCGTATTGCGCCGGGATCCGATTGCCGAAAAAATTAACCGCGTCTTGCCTGATTTCCATTTTTTTACGCGCTCAACTTAAAATGTAAGTAAACAGTTCGCGCACCAATGGCCGTAATTTTAAATGAGACGGTATCTGTGCCGTTTACATCCGCAGCATTATAACTAATGATGCTCACGCCCTCGGAGTCTGTAACAGTGCCTGAGCCAGCAATAGCGGCCCAAGTTCCTGCGTCTATTTTGCGCGTGACTGTCACCGGCTGCGAAGCGATAGAATCGCCGTTAATGTCTGCCATGCGGATCGGGAATTTACCGGCGGCGTTTGCTTTTATGATGCCTTTTACCAACGAGGATGATTCCGCTTTTACCGCCGCAATGTCGCCCGACACGCTAGCCGATGGGGTTCCTATTTTTGTATTAACTGCGGAAATTTGCGTAGTGTTATTTGATGGCTGAATTATTGTGACCGCGCCGCCAGAATTATCTATCACATCAAACGATCCCGACACCGTGAGAGTTCCGCCCGTGCAATTTGCGTTTATGATTACCTGCTTTCCTACCCCATCTATATCGGCCTTGTCTCCAATCGCCATGGTTTGTAGTTCTGCCGATCCATTCCAGCCGCGCAAGATTAAAGTTTGCGCCGCCGCTGCACCAAAACTAAATACAGGCTGCAGGCCGCCATTAAGCCCAGAGTGGCAAACGCCGAAAAAGTACGTCCCAGTGTTGGCTAGGCTGATCGTGCCATCGACGTGGGAAGAATGAGCATGCACATTCCCTATCGTGCACGATGAAAAAATGCAGTGGTCAAAATTTGCTGGCGTTGTTGTAACGGTGCCAATGCCGCTAACCGTCGCGCCTTTTATGTATGCGCCGTTGATTGATTGTCCGCCTAATGCTAGCGACCATGCCTCGCCTTCGATGTCATAGTTTGAGATTCCAGACGTTAACGCAATGCTGCTGCCGTCTGAAATATGGAATCTATTTTTAGGTGTTTCTGGATCTGCATTTAGAGTTAGAGCATCGGCCCACAAGCTGACAGGGTTATTTTCTGTTCCGTTCTCGCCCGCCGTTGTGCCAGATGACCCTGTTAGCGTATCAACCCATATAAAAGATGAATAAGAACCAGCGGCCTTGCTTTGCCATACAACGCGGGCCAAAGAGTTTGGCACGTTGTGAGCTGCTGGATTTATAGCTTCGTCGCACAATTTGTCAACAATAGAATCTTGCGAAGATTCCGCGACAAGTACTGGATCGGTCGCGGGGTCAAAATAATTTACGGCTAACAATGTTCTGTTTGTTAGTGTTGTTTCTTTTGCCAAGACGGTCGTTGCTTCGATTTGCGCTAGCGTAGGTTTGCCATCGACGCTCGTTTGACTTGCGCGTGAACTAACGGTTGCTTCTTTCGCAAGCACAAGAGATCCTTCAATCTGTGCCAATGTCGGCTTGCCATCGACGCTTGCTTGTGTTGCTCTTGCTGCAACGGTAGCCTCTTTTGCTAATATCGTAGACGCTTCAACTTGCGCAAGTGTTGGCCGTCCAGAAATTGCAGCATCTACAAGCGCCGCTTTTGCATCAGTCCATGTTGCGTTGCTTAATGCCGTCGCTGATTTAGCGCCATCGGTAACGGTGGAAACGATAGGCACTACTGCCCCTGTGTGTGTTGTAGCGCCGAGCAAAGATTCTGCCCTGTTATTAACATCGACTTTTAATGTGTTTGCTGGCGTAGCTGATCGAACCAATTGCGCGTTACCATATGATGGGTGATTTACAATTCCATACGCTGCGCTTTCTTCGATAGAAAATTCTCCAACCACTTCGCCAACAACTGAAACGCCGCCAACTGTTCCAGTAGTGATTACTAAATGATATGTTTTTCCAGTTTCGTACCCGTTTCCAGCGGTCGCAACAACTGCCACATCGTTTAATCCTGTCACCGCGTCATAGTCAACGGTGAGCGTAATGCCTGCCGTGATTTGCGTTAAATTATTTTCTTCATAAACAGAAATTACCGGCGTTCCTGATAATGTTGTTGGCGCGCCGGTTGAAAATGATCGAGACGTAAATTTAAAATATTGCGTCGATCCTAAAATAATGTCTCTCATCTAACTAATCCTCCACCGAAACCAACTAATCCACCAGCGCCAACAAGGCCGCCCATAATTCTGCCGCTACTTGCCCCAACTTCCACCCACGTCGAATAACTAAAATCATTTTCAGCGGATGTATCAGAGTTGCCAAATAAATGAATGTATAAATTTCTTGACGTCAGCGGATAGGTCGCAAGCGAAGCCACTTCCGCACCGTTGATGATGTAGCGAACTTGATTGCCCGAACTTGGAAACGTGATACCAAACGACATTGGCAAAGCGCCCATGCCAGCGGATGCAACGGTAACGGGCGAAGCGCCAGCGGTTTTATATTGCGCATCCCAAGTTGACCCTGCCCCTCGAACAATGCGAACCCATTCATTCAGCGTGTACGGATCACCAGAGCTTGTTACCGCAACGGTAGCGACTTGTAAAATCGCATAACGTGCTGTGTTTTTTACAACACCCGCATAAACATCTGCACCAGGATTAAATCCAATAGCGCTCTTAGTCACTAGGCCAACACTCTTCCATCCGCCGGGGCTGATGATAGTTGTCTCAAGATTCCCACCGGCTTCTTGGATAGATCCTGAACCGGTATCACCAAAGGTATTCCAAATTACGCGACTGTATCCACTATCAAAATTATCAGACATAATGATTTATTACCGGTGATAGTGTTGCAGATAAAGACGATTGCACGTTAAACCCGGCGTTTGATAATGCTTGTTGCGCTTGGCTTGGCAATGTAACCGAGCGCGCATTAATTTGCGTAATGCAATCGCTAATATTTTCAGCTTGGATATTCAAGTCGTAAATATCTGTTAGAGTCATCGGCGATAGCGAATCGACCAAGCATATGGCGTGATAGCCTCGACTTGTATTTGGCTCGTTCGCCCAATTTGGATAAATTTCAACGCCGTTTCCTTGCGCAAGAACTTCGCTTGTAATAGCAGCGCGCCACGATTGATAAGGTAGCGGCGTTAGCTCAAGTTTGCACAAGTAGGCGCGTTTAGGCATGTGACAAAGCCCTGTTCACCCACCCGCGCAAAAACACGGATTGAGTTTGATCGTTCTCAACAATCTTTGAATAGTGCGCGATAGTTTCAAGTAAGAATGTCATTTTCAATTCATCCTGATTGCACATTGAAATACACGTTAGCGACAACGGGCCAAGCACGCCGTCAACTACGATATGACAATTGCTTGCTTTATTCGCTGAGCGTTGCAGAATCTTGTTAGCTTGTCGCCATCCAATATTAACAGATATGTCGAAAAGAATCTCAGCAAGTTCTGAGTTTTTTATTTTGTGCGCGCCACGGTCCCAAAATTCTGTACGGTAAAAAACTTCCACTAGCTCCTGAATTTCATTGGTTACAAGAATATCCGCGTCTTTGTTTTTTTCTAACTGCCCATTTATTGCCGACCATCCAAACCAGGTTGGGTGCATCTTTTGTGAGATACCGGCGAAGGTTAACCCGCCTCGATCATTTTTATGATTTGAAAGTGTATACCCGCCTTCTTTCGATAGCGTTTTCTCTAAAATTTCTTTGCTGAATTTACTCATAATGCTTTTACTGCCCCAATATTTTTGAAATGTTCATGAAAAAAATAACCGCTATGTTAGCAAAGCCAATCGCGGCGAATACCCATAGCGCTTTGTTAGCTTTAAGGTCCGTCTTGTGTCCATACTCTTTTGACACATATCTATCATCCGCTTTAGATATTGCCTCGCGCACCGCCTCTTTAATACTTTCCGCTCGCTGTCTTTCCAATGTTAGCTTAATGTCGGACAGCATGTCTTTTATCTGTACAGTAAACAAAGACACGTTAGACATAATTTCTTTTTGCGCTTCATCGTGACTTTTTAAATGTTCACGATGCGAATCTTCCGCAATACGAATCACTTTTTTTAAATCTACAAGTGCCATTTCCATGTGAGCCACTCTTTCTCCAAGCCTTAAATAGTCCTTAAAAGCTTCGTTGCTGTCTGACATATCGCGTCCATAAAAGTTTGCGGTGGTTGTTGTTGTTAGTATACATGCAAATCCTACTATTTCAATTTGTTATGGCAAGATTATGAAGACAATCCGCCACCTTCGTCAACTGGATTCCACGCATCGGCTTCTTGCGAATTAAATGCTACCGAGAAAAAGAATGTGCCTGTAGCAAACACAGGTTTATCTGTTAAAATATTTGCTATATCTACAATCCCCGTCATAGATGTAGCCGGGGCTGTCAATGTTCTGTGTATGTAGTGGTAATCACCGGCAGGGCCGTAAGATGGAACAGATGTCATCCTGAGAGAGGGAAGCGATGTAGATATAAGCGTATGAAAAACTTTACCCGCAAAGTTTGTAGACGGCGTTATTATTAACGCTGTTCCAGCGCCAGTGCCTGCCGTCATTGTGCCCATAAAAGTTTGTACATAATTAGACCCAACTGTGTTTGTGAATACAGTAGTGTTGCCCCATAAATTTAATGTTAGAGTGTTGCCAATGGCGCAGCCCCATCTCACCCGCACGATGTAGTATACAGATAATCCTTTTATTGCCACGTTAAGCGAATTGTTAGATATTGTATTTGTGTTGCCAGATGTTTTTTGCAGCGACTTTGATACATGCGTCCACCCAGTGCCAAGCACCCAATTCGTAACGGCAATTAAATCTCCATCAACTACACGCTGATTTGTTATATCCCAATATGTGACAGATAAAATAGACCACAGCACACCGCCGCTATATGTTGATACGTTCGGTCCAACATTTAGTGCATTGTTTGCTATATATTTGTTAGTTGTAACAAACACGCCATTGTAGTGATATGTTTTGTCTTTTATAATGTCGCAATAAATCTCGCCAGCATCGAAGGTTAAACCTGCTGCGTTAAATTGACCTGTGCCGTGGTCGTATTCCAAATATTTATTACCAACATAATCACCCATGAACATTCGCGGGTTGCCAGCGTTCCACCAGTGCATAAGCTGCGGCGTTGACACAACAGGATGCCAAGTAGTAGAGCCGATACCATACATCGGGTTGCCACTATTTTGGTCAATCGAAAATTTAGCTGTCGTGGTCCAATTTACATTTCTCAAATAGCCTGTATCTGATTCGATGCCAGCATCAATCGCTTGCTTAGTATTATCAGCGCCGATTTCGACAACAAAAGAATCTATCTCGGTGATGCCTGCGACGGATGAGTAGTTAACCAATATCGCCGGGCGCAAATAAACTACGTTCGCGTGCATTTCCCCCGGATTTATTAATGTGCCAACGGTGCTAGTTCCATTCGGCGTGCCCTTGCCCTGAGTGTATCCGGTGTACACGGACCATGACGCCCCCGGCCCTAAGCTATCCCCAACGTGGTAGTGCTGACTGGCACATTAAT
>Ga0224510_10000236_pt1 | contig 46459 bp, 41 predicted proteins | sample SF_May12_sed_USG_FD_170161 | JGI IMG/M metagenome (GOLD analysis project Ga0224510, IMG submission 170161) | Sediment microbial communities from San Francisco Bay, California, United States - SF_May12_sed_USGS_4_1 | ecosystem: Environmental > Aquatic > Marine > Sediment | place: USA: California... | reverse complement strand
CGATGATAGTGTGGCAGCTGCCATGTGAAAGTAGGTTATCGCCAGGCTTCTATACCCAAACCGCCCCTGTCTTACGACAGGGGCGGTTTTCTTTGTGCGGGCGAAAATGCGGTAGCGGTTTTTAACCGTAAAAGTTACCTGTCACAAGCACGCACTGCGTGCGTTTGCTTTTACCTTGAGCTCGTTTTATCTCGGATGCACAATGTGGCTTCCAGTTGTCAGTCATCTATCATCCAAAATATTTACCTGATATAAATCTGGTTTTTGGGGAAGTATTTCCTCATGGGCTTCAGACTAAATTAGGGTGCGAGCATGGTTACTTTTTTGAACATTTCCCGTCCATTGCGGACGTTCACTATCATCGCTGCTATCCCTCTGGCTGGGTGTATTAGCGAGAACGGGTCCGACTGTACACAGGTGCAGCAGCAATTGGATAGTGCCAATCTGCAGATCACCGAACTGCAAAAAAATAGCGCTCTCAAAGTATGGATGCCAATTCCGGACTTGGCGGTAAAGCGTGGTATTTCGAATGTGACGATTCTGGCGCATGCAGAGAGTTTGGAAATTGCCATTGCTGATAACGACAATGCCCGGCTGGTGTTTGCCCATTTGCTGATGCTGACCCCGCCACAATATGACACGGCACTGTGGCCTTCGCTGCTTTCTGTGGCTGCGGGTGATCCGGCCAATCTGGCGATATTGCGCGATCAATTGTTGGTGGAAGTGGCAAAAGGGACAGCTATTCGCGACGCCTATATTGCTCTCGGTGGTGGTTTGGGCATGAGTTTGGCGGATTTGAATACCTGGAATCTGATGTAGAGCTTTTTGGCGGACAATTGCCAGTTGGTAAACAAATTGGTCATCGACGCAGTGGTTGCCTGTTTTGTGTTAGTTTGAACAATCTGAATTTGTTGACTGGGGAGAGTTATGGAACGTTGGCTGCGATGGTGTGTTGCATTGTTGATTGGTGCGGCGAGTGCGGTTTGCCATGCGGAAAATTTGTCGGGACCGAGGATTGGTGTGACCGTGTTATCGTCGGAAACGTTGGCGTTTGCGCGTTCTCATGATTTGTATTTGTCCGACACCATTACTCAGTTTGGCTGGCAATTTGAGCGGAATTTTTTCACAACCAATCAGGGCCCACAGGGAATCACTGCGCTAGTACCGTTGCTGGGCGGGGCGGATCAGGGGGTGTTGTTGCCCAGTGTTTCCTGGGTGACGGGGCTGCGTATGCCCAGCGGCTATGAATACGTTATTGGGCCTAATGTTTCCATCAGCGGAATCGGAATGGCGTTTGCGATGGGTAAAACATATCGCGTTGGCGAGGTTAATTTCCCGGTGAATTTCAGTGTGGCTACGTCCAATAAAGGCTGGCGTGCGAGTATTTTGTTCGGTTTTAATTCGGTAGAAAATGCGCGAAACTGAGTAGTTTTCTGCGACTAAATGTCATCAGAGGGAGTCGTATGGCCAAAAGTCAGTTGTTCCGAAAAGTGAAACAGGCATTCCGTTTGGCCCGTATGGCTAATGCACACGGCATCTCAACTCAAGAAGCCATGGTGCGACGGGATGAGGCGACTTTTTACTTTCGGCAGCATCTGCTGGAGCGTCGCAAGTTTTTGAAAATTTCTGGTGCATTGGCCGGTGCAACGATGTTTCCTGAGGCGTTGCTGGCAGCGGATAGAATCAAAACCAAGGCGCGTATTGCCATTGTTGGCGGTGGCACGGCGGGAATTGTGTGTGCAGCGGAATTGGCCAAGCAAGGTGTGACAGCGACCATTTACGAAGCCAATCCGCATCGCCTGGGCGGGCGCATGTGTTCGAGCCGGCGCATTGCCGGCAAAGTGATTGAACGCGGTGGTGAATTTGTTGATTCAGAAAATCCGTTGCTGCTGGCCTACGCTAAACAGTTAGGATTAACGCTGGAGGATGTGGAAGATATTCCTGGCGAGAGTTTTTTCTTTTTGAATGGCAAGGCGCATTCAGAGGAAAGTGTGGTTGAACAAATTCGGGTGTTTGCCAAACGCATTGCGCCGGATCAGGCCAAAATTCATGAGCCGACATTCTTCAAGCATACCAAGGTAGAAGTCGCGTTAGACAGCATGGATTTGGCCGCCTATCTGGACAAACATGCTCGCGATTTGCCATTGGCCAGAGTGGCGCTGGATCTTGCGTGCAATATCGAGTACGGATTGGAAACCTCGGAACAGAGCGCGCTGAATTTATTGTTGTCGCTGGAAGTTGACGATGAATTTTCTCCGTTGGGGATTTACAGTGACGAGCGTTATCACATCACTGAAGGTTCGGATCAAATTCCCATTCGTCTGGCTAAAACCTTGCCCGGAAAAATTGAACAAGGCATGCGTCTGACGCGCTTGGCGCGCAATGGTCAAAATCAATTTGAATTGTATTTCAATAATTTGCCAACTGCGGAAATCGCCGATGCAGTGGTGCTGGCAATCCCGTTCACTGTGTTGCGTACGGTCGAACTGGATGCATCGTTGAAATTGTCAGCGGATAAAATGCGCGCGATCAATACGCTGCGATATGGTGATAACGTCAAGACCATGTATGCGTTTAACGGTCGTCCGTGGATCAAGGCTGGTAACAGCGGAGATGTGCTTAGCGATTTGCCTCAGTTGCAAAATACTTGGGAAACCAATTGGTCGCAGCACACGGAGGTGGGGGTGATTACCAATTATTCCGGCGGCAATCTGGCGCGACGCTTACAAGGTTCGCTGAATGGTTCTGCGGGAAATTGCAGTGACTGTCATGGTGAAGGCAGTAGTTTCATGCAAATCAAACCAAATGTTTTACAGGCTCAGGCAGAGCAATTCTTGACTGATTACGACAAGGTCATTCCCGGCGCGAAGGCGGTTGCACTGAAAGACAGTGAAGGTCGTTATGTGCTTGAGCGTGCGCATTGGAGTGCACAGCAGTTCAGTCGAGGTTCGTATGTGGGCAATCAGCCTGGTTATTTCACTGGCATTGCCGGTCTGGAAGCACAATCGGCAGGCGCACTGAAATTTGCTGGCGAGCACACCAGTTCGTTTTATGATTGGCAAGGCTACATGGAAGGTGCGGCGATGTCCGGTGTCGCCGCTGCGAAGGAATTACTGGCCGACATTCGCGCGCGTCGTATTTCGGGATAGGATGGCTACTTTGTTTGGTGATCAGGTTTGCGTATGACATTGGCGGATAAAATCAGGCAGCGTGAAAGTGGTATTGTGCTTTACGGCATGGTGCCGCCCAAAGCGGATACGGCAGAAGATAAAGTGCGTGAAATTGCCGCCAGGCAGGTTGAGCGTTTACTGGGATTGCCCATTGATGGCTTGGTGTTGTACGACATTCAGGACGAAGCCACGCGCACCGATGACGAGCGTCCGTTTCCATTTATGGCAACTCTGGATTGTTTTGAATACAGTCGCCAACATCTGGCGTCGTTGCCAATGGCAAAAATTCTGTATCGCGCCGCCGGAAAATACAGTCGGCAGGCGTTGAGCGATTTTTTGGTTAATTTGTCAGCAACCGATAGCGCGACGGTGTTTGTTGGCGCCGCATCGCGGGATCAGCCAGTCACGATGAGCATGCGCGAGGCGTATGCGTTGAAAGCTGCGCTGCGCCCCGATGTGTTGCTGGGCGGCGTGGCGATACCTGAACGGCATCAGTTGAAAGGCGATGAGCATCAGCGCGTGTTTGGCAAAATTCAGCAGGGTTGTTCGTTTTTTGTGACGCAGGGTGTGTATGACGTTAATGCTACCAAGAATTTTCTGTCCGATTACTATTATTTCGGCCGTGATCACGGAATCCCGCTGGTGCCGATGATCTTAACGCTGACGCCGTGTGGTTCGGAAAAAACACTGCAATTTATGAAGTGGCTGGGAATCAGTATTCCTCGTTGGCTGGAAAATGATTTGCGTTACTCAGAGGATATTCTGCAAAAATCCGTCGATGTCTGTGTGCAAACCTGGCAAGAACTGCAGGCGTTTGCCGCAGAAAAAAATATTCCGCTGGGAGTGAACGTGGAAAGTGTCGCAGTGCGCAAAGTCGAGGTCGATGCCTCCATCGAGTTGCTGCAGCGAATTCGGCGCGGATAATAAATCAGAGTCTAGCTCATGTCTTTATATCTTCCTGAATCGGCTGCGGCCTGGGGGCAAGCGACGTTCGCGCAAACACTGCAGCGCGAGGTGGCAGGCTTGGGGCTGGAAGTTTTACCGCTGCAGTCGCAGTTACGCTACTCTGCCTATGCGCTGCCCGACGATATCAGCACGATGTTGTTGAGTGCGGAACTGCAATCCGGTTGGTTGTCGCTGCATGTAGGCGTGTTTTTTAAAGGGGCGATCCCTGGATGTGCCTGCGCGGATGATCCCACCCCGGAGGAGACCTACAACGAATATTGCGAACTGGAAATTCGGCTAAATTTGGAATCCGCCCAAGCAACATTGGTATTGTGGGACGGATACGCGGCGGGATAGGCTGAGCGTTTTTTGTTCGATTTGGCGCCAGATTCGCCAGTTATGCGCTCGAGTGACTTGACCCTGGCAAGGGCTGCCTGTAGTGTGACTGTCGCTGACCGGTTTGCGGTATCCAGCGTAGTAGACGTAATTGATGTTCTGGAGGAAATGATGTCTGCACCTAAATTGGAAACATTCGATAGCCCATGGAGCGCTGTGGGTATCCCCTTGTTCGTACTGATGGTGGTTGCTGTTGGTTGGTACATGACCAGCGTGTAAGCTGATTGCCGGTACGATAAAAAAGGCCCCTTAGGGGCCTTTTTGCGTTTTAAGCGGCCAAGGTTGCGCTCAATGTCCTTGTGAAACATAATGGATTGGTTGCCGTTGTTCTCGTTAGAGGAGTCTTGCGTGAGTGCCCATAACAAGATTGATTACCTGGAAATGCCAACCACCAACATGGAGGCGACCAAGGCGTTTTTTGCGGAAGTATTCGAGTGGATGTTTATGGATCATGGTCCTGAGTACGCCAGCTTTTTGGGCGAGGGAATTAACGGAGGGTTTTACGCCACGGACAAAAGCATGTCGACCCGCCACGGTAGCGCGCTGGTGGTGCTCTACAGCAAGGATCTGGAGGCCAGCCAGAGGCTGATAGAGCAGCACTGCGGCAAGATCACCAAGCCGACCTTTTCCTTCCCTGGAGGGCGGAGGTTTCATTTTGAGGACCCAACCGGCAATGAGTTCGCGGTTTGGTCGGAGTAGTTTATAGAGAGGATGTGCAATGAAAAAGTGGCTGGTCTGTGCGTTATTGGTTTGTTCGGCGTCAGCGATGGCGGAAGAGCGCCAGCTGTTGGTGACGGGGGAGATGGACTCCGGCGGCCTTGGTGGTCCGATGGTTCGGATGACTCAGCTGCAAGGGGAAGATCATTTGATGGTTGGCGGCTATGGTGCCTGGTTGGTAAATCATCACTTCTATCTGGGCGGTGGCGGTTTTTCCAGCATCAAGGATGTGGGTGATTACGGCAACTTCAGCTATGGCGGGTTATTGCTTGGCACATTCATTCGCCCCTTTGACAGTGTGCACTACTACGCGGATTGCTTGATCAGCTCGGGTGATTTGCAGGAGTCCAGTGCCGCCAATTCAAATCTTCCGGTGCGCAGTGACGGGGTGATGCTGCTGGAGCCGTCAGCTGGCGTTGCCATGAACGTGGCGAAAGTGGTCAAGGTGAATGCCGGGGTGTCCTATAGGCATGTCAGTGGCGTTGACTATGCGGGGATCTCGAACAGCGATTTGAGTGGTACATCCTTCAATATCAGTGTCGTGTTCGGTGTGTTTTAGCCCCGTTTCGCTACTTTGGCAGAATTTTCGGAATCAATACGCCATCAATGAAAAATGCCGAGGTAAACGGGTTGGGATATTTCAGCACCAGGCGGATGTTGTCCGCTTGATGAAACGCTTCCAGAAAATAGTGTGAAACCTGCCCTGTGTCATCGACTCGCGCTAGGCGAGGGATCAGGGTGATGCCCACAGCCTGAGTGAAGTCAATTTCCCTCGCTCGATAGTAATAGTCCTTTTTAACCGAGGTGTTATTCAGTATCCAGTAGCGTACGTCGGGGTAGGGCGTTTCTCCGACGGTGGTTGGCAGCAACTGAAAACAAACCAGGGTGTCCGTGCCTACTGAAAATCGGCAGTTCACCGGCATCCAAAAACTCAGCCCATGAGCAGTAAACGGCGTGGTGAGATTTAGGTCGCGTACATTGGGCTTGCCTCGCTCTGCTGCCAGATCGACCGGGAAAGTGAGGATATTTTTATCGCTAGTGCTTTGTTCCATAAAACCCCGCAAGTACACTGCTTTTGCTATGGTTAACAGATGTCTAGCCAGTGTAACTTATTGATTTAGGGTGGTTTAATGGATAAAAAAATATTTTTTAATTGAAAAAAATCGAACGTTCACAATCCGGGGTGAATGACATTCGATTTTTTTATATTAAACTAAATCAATAAGTTACAAAAAACACACTCTTTTACAGGTTCCTTTGGGCGATGCATGCTAGGGCTGGTCGATTTTTTTCGACCTGCCTTTGAATCATTCCTATAGGAGAAAAGAGATGAATGTTGTTAAATTGAATAACGAAAATACCCTGTTTTTTGTGAGTGGAATGTTTGCGGGGGGGTGGATGTGGCAGGATACCTATCCCAAGATTCCTAATGCGTCACGTTGTTACATCATGAGTGAGCCGCTTAGCGAGTTGGGTGGTTCAGTTGGCGAGTTGTCGGATAAAATTATCGAAGCGCTGACCAAGATTGATGAGCCCGTGACCTTGGTGGGGAATTCGCTGGGGAGCTACGTTTGCATGAATGTCGCCGCACTGGAGCCTGACCGGGTCAGTCGGGTGATCATTTCCGGTTCAGCAGGGTTTGGCGAGGCGATTCTGCCGATTCGCTTGTCGCGACACAATGCGATGGAGACGGCGCGAAAGCTGGGTGATTTGATCATGTTTGACCGAGATCTTTTGCCTGCGGAGATTGTGGAGCGGACCGCAGAGGTGTTTAGAGATAATTTGCGGAATATTGCAGGTTTGATGAGGGAGAGTAACGCCTTGCGGGCGGTGGATATTTTGCCGAATATTCGTTGCCCAATTCACGCTATTTGGGGAAGGGATGATGTGATTACTCCCTTATCGGAAACGCTTGAGGCATTTAAGCAGTTTGATATTTCATTGAATATCATCAATCAATGCGGACATAGTCCCATGTATGAAAAACCAACTGAGTTTGCGGCACTGGTAAATTCTTGCCTGCCATTGAGCAAGTATTTGCAGGCTGCGTAAGGTAAATTAGTTTAGGCTCTGCCCTCTTGCCGGTGGATGTGGCAGGAGGGCAGTTGTGAATAAAGTGCAACATGAATCATCAATAAAAAAGGAAGGCTTGCATGATGGAAACATGGATTTATGCGGTACTGCCGGCGTTGTCGGCGTCCGGTTGTATTTATTTGTTAAAGCGGCTGTTGGCAAAGGGCGTGGCGCGGGAGTCGATTGCGCTGTTTGCCAATCTGGGGGTGATGAACATCGTAACGGTGCTGTTTTACCTGACTTGGCCGTTTTTCCCTAACGACATTGATTATGTTGCGGATGCTTATTTAATTTCGGTTTACTTTATGTGTGCGCATCTGTGGTTGTTTGCCGTTTCGCTTTCTGGCAAACCCGTCAATTCGATGCTGCGCAATGCGCTTTATGCCGTACCTGTGCTGTTGACGGTGTTTCACCTGGCGGGTTTGATGGTGGATGATTATCGCGTTGAACACTACGCCATTTTGCACAATGACGGCGTGCTGGGCTGGAGTTTTGATTTGTTTGCGCTGTTAGCCGCGATGGCGACCATCGCGACATTGTGGCGGAATGTTCGCGTGCATATGGAGGATAAAGTGGTTGCGTCACGCAATATTGTGGCGCTGGTCTCGTTTGTGCCATTGATAGCTGCGCTGGTTGTGGTTGATTTGTTGTCGCGCACGCCGTACGCAATACCGGTAACTATGATTGGTCCGATGGTCATTTTGTATGCAGCCGTGGCGTTTTATTACCTGCATCGTGAGCGGGTGGTGTATTTGTCGGTGGGGATTCGCTTTTTTATGCATCGCCTGAAATTGGCGTATGCGCTGCTGGAGATTGGCAACACCAAGTCGGATATGCGTGGATATACCAAGGCGGTGGAGAAACAGTTCATTCTTGAAGCGTTGGAAAAACACCAGGGAAAAATCCAGGAAACGGCGGACTATCTGGGGATGAATCACACGACCTTGCGTAACAAGATCAAGGAATACGACGTAGTTATTGATCATAGTCGCAGCGTGATCGAAAAATAGCGCAAACATCCCTGGTTGAGGGCAGATCAGAAATGATTAAAACTCAGCTGGGGATTTCGTAGCGACCAGCGCCAACGTAGCGCTTGCGCCAGTAGGGGTCGTCCAGGCGTGCATAGCTGACGCGTTTGCCGGTAGACGGCGCGTGAATGAATTGGCCGTCACCGCGATAAATGCCGACGTGGGAAACTGCTTTGCTGTTGAGGCGGAAAAATACCAGATCGCCAGCTGCCAGTTCCTGTTGCGCAATGCGACGGACCTGACGGAATTGTTCAATGGCGCTGCGCGCGATCTCAACTCCTAATTGACGATAGGCATAGTAAACCAGACCGCTGCAATCAAAGCCGCTGCTGGGAGAGCTGCCGCCGCGCCGATATGGCGTATCGATGACAGACATGGCAACGATCACCGTTTCCGGCAGAGGAGCAGGTGCCTCAATGGATGCCAATTCGCCAGTCTCGCGAGGTGTGAGACTGCTGCAGGCAGACAGCAACGCGGCTGCCAGTAAAACAGGCAGACCACGGCTGCAACGAAAAGGGCGGAGTAGCGTTATCATCTTGGGATTATAGGCAAATACCAGGCCGGTTGTCATGCCTTAGTGACTGAAATTATGCGATATTTTTGGTGTTTGCTGAATAATTGCGCAGGAGCGACAGTGTGCCGATCGTGTGTCTGATGGCGGACGCTGGATTCGTTCGCAGGTTTCGGGTTTGCGAAAAACAATTTTCAGTACCGTAGACGTTTGGCCGGGTGTAGCAAACGATTTTAATACACCGGTTCGCTGACATTGTTGGATTCGTCATCCTGCGGATTGCGGTCAGTAGGCATGCAGCCGCCGAACAATACGGCGATCAACAGCAGGGTGGAAAGGAATAGTTTGTTTTTGCTGGGCATCAGGGCACCTGTTCGAATAAAGTAAAAAGTTCGAATTCGGAATAAACACGCCAAGTATACGGCATGTACGTGCTCAGCTATAGCTGTTTGCACAGTGACTGCGCTTGTTTGGCGTAGTCACCGCTGAGTACGAAGCCTTTAAGTCGTTCAGCATCGCGAAACAGAGCCTGAATATGGTTGTCTTGTTGCAAAATCTGCCATTGTCCGTGTGCGTCACCGGGAGGCAGTACGCTGATGGGGAGGGCTGCGGTTTTCACTGCTACCGGCATGGGAGGAAATTGCACCGGTGTTGCGTCTCCGGCCAAGGTTTTTGCCAATGCGCGGGCGCTGTGCATCAGTGGCAATACAAAGGGCAGCACTTTTCCATTAATTTCGGCACAGTCACCCAATGCAAAAATATGTTTGTCTGAGGTTTGTAGAAAATCGTCGACGACAATGCCGCGATTTGTGTCCAGTCCAGCGTGTTGTGCCAGCTGGGTATTGGCGCGCAGGCCGATGGCAGAGAGCACCACGTCGCTGTGCAACACTTCGCCGCTCTCCAGTTGTAACTGAATCCGTTATTGGTTTTGTCGATGCGTTTCAGGCTGGTGTTGAAATGAAATGTGACGCCGAGCTTTTGCAATGCGGACTGTAGAGCCTGCCCAATCTGTTGCGGCACCAGTTGTCCCAGTGGCCAGGCGTTGCGATCAATCACATCGACCAGCAGGCCGGCGTTGGCCAGATCATTGGCAAATTCACTGCCGATCAGGCCAGCGCCAAGCAATGCGACTCTCTTTTTGCCTTGCAGCTGGGCGCGGAAGATTTCGTAGTCGCGCAGATTATTGACCGACAAGATGGCATCGCTGTCACCGTCAATGTCGGCACGAAACGGTGTTGCTCCGACGGCTAACACCAGTTGTCGATAGGCCAGCGTTTCATTGTTTAAAACGATGCGCTGTTGTTTTGGCTCAATGGCCTGTACGGTTTGCCCGGTGATGATGCGGGCATTGAATTGCGCTGCCATTTTTTCTGCATCAGCACTGGCCAGAGCCGATGCCTCCTTGCCCTGGGTGAGGGCGTTGGAGAGCATCGGTTTGGAGTAGGCACGGCCATCATCGGCAGTAATGATGGTCAGCGGTGTTGTGGCGTCCAGCTTGCGAAACTCGCGCGCCAGCGAATAACCCGCCAGACCACTGCCGATGATGACAATAGGGGACATCGTTATACCTCGACCATTTCAAAATCGTCTTTGCTGACACCGCAATCAGGACAGCTCCAGTCAGCGGGGACGTCTTTCCAGCGGGTGCCGGGTTCAATGCCGTGGTCGGGATCGCCGGCGCTTTCGTCATAGGTGTAGCCACATACGATGCATTGGTAGACTTTCATGTTGATTCTCCTTGTTTTGTGGTGATTACTTGCTGACCTTGGCCAGCGTGTCGCGGTAGTGGTTGGCGTGGCGCTCTTCTACTTTGGCCAGGGCAGCGAAACGTTTAGCGGCTGTCTCGAACAGTTGCGCATGCTGTTTTGACTCGCTGATCTGCTCATCCATTTCTTTGACCGCAGCGTGATCTTTTTCTTCCAGGGCGGTGTGGCGGAAGGCGGGGTACATTTCGGTGTATTCGTAGGTTTCGCCGTCAATCGCCATTTGCAGCATTTTTTGCGGGGTCAGGGTGTGCTTGGGATACAGCAGATCCAGATGGCCAAAGGCGTGGGCGGTTTCTTGTTCGGCCGTTTGTTCAAATACTTCGGCTACGTCATTTGCGCCCATTTCGCGGCAGAGTTTGGCGAAATACAGGTATTTGCGGTTGGCCATGGATTCGCCGGCGAAGGCGGCTTCCAGGTTTTTCACGGTTTTGGCGGTGCTACTGTTCATGTGAGGCTCCTAGGTTTGGGTGGGACTGACAGACACTGTAGCGGGTTAAACCATGATTGGTGAAATTGATTAAAATTGAATCTGTAATCGCTTTTGTCGAAGAAAGCCCGGCGCGGTGGCCGGGCTGAGAGGGGGGATTACTTCTCGTCACCCACCATGCTGGTGCCGGCTATGCCGGGCAGGCGGGGCATGGTTTGTTCAGGGAAGTCGCCGGTCAGGCTTTTGAGGAAGGCACTGAGGTCGGCAACCTCTTCGTCACTCAAGGTTTTGTTCAGCTGAGTGGCACCCATGACGCGGATGGCCTCGCCCAGGGTTTTCACCGAGCCATTGTGGAAATAGGGCGCGGTGGTGGCGATGTTACGCAGACTAGGGACGCGCCAGACGTTCATGTCCTCTGGCTTTTTGGTGACGCCAAAGCGGCCTTGGTCTGACTTGAGGTCATATTTCTGGGTGTATTCGCTGTCGTGGGTGGGGAACTTCTGGTAGAAACCCTCACCGACGGCCATTTCCGGGCCGGCAAAATTGGCACCGCTGTGACAGCCGGAGCAACCCAGCTCTTCAAAGCGCTTCATCCCTTTGACGGCTTGTTCGCTCATGGCGGTTTTGTCACCTTTCATGTAGCGATCAAATGGGCTGTTGCGAGTGATCAGGGTGCGCTCGTAGGCGGCGATGGCTTTGGCCATGTTGTCGTAGCTGACGCCGCCAAATACAGCTTCAAACTGTGCCTTGTAGCCGGGGATGCTGGACAGACGATCTTCTACTGCCTTGGCAGAGGGCATGCCCATTTCGATCGGGTTCAAGGGTGGGCCCTTGGCCTGATCTTCCAGGGTGGCGGCGCGACCATCCCAGAATTGCGCGCTCAGGTACGCCGCATTCCAGACGGTGGGGGCACTGCGACCGCCGCGTTGACCGTTGATGCCGACAGAAGTGGCGCGATTGTCGGTACCGCTGGCCATGACGTTGTGGCAGGAGTTGCACGATACGGTGCCGTCAACCGACAGGCGTGGATCAAAGAACAGCTGCTTGCCCAGTTCCACTTTGGCAGCAGTCATGGGGTTGTCGGCAGGCACGGGGACGCTGTCAGGCAGGGGGGCCATGGCCCAGGCCGAGCCGCTGGTGATCAGCCCCAGTGAAATCACTAAATATTTCATACAGTTTCTCCTTGTGAGTAAGACGGTGGAACGCTGGCAACAGTGTAGGAATGGGGCTAACATGGCTCCAATGGATTAAATCTGTTTCTGTAAGAGAGAAATTCGATCATGCATCTCCCCTCCGTTCGTCAGTTGCAATATTTTCTCGCTGTACTGGAGCTTAATCATTTTGGTCAGGCGGCAGAGCGTTGCTTTGTCACCCAATCGACATTAAGCGCCGGAATTCAGGAATTGGAAAGTGTTCTTGGTGGTGTTTTGTTTGAGCGTAGCAAACGCAAGGTTATGCCGACCCCGCTGGGAGTGATGCTGGAGCCAAAAGCCAGACAAATTGTCGATGAAGCCGCGCAAATGGTGGAGCTGGCCAAGGGGCGGCGCGGCGTGTTGATCGGGACATTGCGGTTGGGGGTCATTCCCACCATCGGGCCGTTTTTGCTGCCGAAAATTTTGCCGGGAGTGCGGGAGATGTTTCCACAGTTGCGATTGCAGTTGGTGGAGGAACAAAGCGCGGCATTGTTGGAGCGCCTGAATAACGGCATGATTGATTGCGCGCTGATGGCGTTGCCGTACGAGCTGGGTGGATTGGAGCACGGGGTTATTTTCGAGGAAAATTTCTGCATCGCTTTTCCGCCGGGACATCGCCTGGCGCAGGCGCGGGCATTATCTTCCACCCAATTGCCTGCCGACGAAATCATGCTGCTCGAGGAAGGTCACTGTTTGCGTGATCATGCTTTGGCGGCGTGTCATTGGCGCGCCAGTCGGCAGAGTGCCACTACGGTGCAGGGCACCAGCTTGTACACCATGATTGAAATGGTGGCCGGAGGTCAGGGCATTACCTTTATTCCGCAAATGGCGGCAGACAGTGCGTTGGTGGCGCAAAGCGGAATCAATTTGCGACCATTGGCCGAACCTGGACCGCATCGGCAGATCGCACTGGTGTGGCGTCCCACGTATGTGCGCAAAGACGATTTGGCGCGGTTGCTAAGCTGCATGCAGTCCATTTTGACGCAGGTAGTGGAGTAGCTGAGCTGCAATTACGACGATGATTTGATGAGTGTGGAGATGTTTATGAGCAAAGCGATAACCGCAGAACAAATGGCCGCGTTGCGTGTGCAGTTGCAACAGCGTCGCCAACAATTACTGGGCGACATTCAGGAAGAATTGCTGCAAACCGAACAAGCGCATCTGCAAACGCTTGCAGGCGCAGTGCATGATCGTGGTGAAGAAGCTGTTTCGACACTATTGCAGGATGTGGATACGGTGCTGGTGCAAAAGCATCGACAGGAGTTGATGGAGACTGAGCAGGCGCTGGCAAAGATGGAGCGCGGCGAATATGGCTTTTGCGCCGAGTGTGGTGAATACATCAGTTTGAAGCGATTGCAGGCTCAGCCCGCTGCAGCGCGCTGCATTGTCTGTCAGCAATTGCGGGAGAAATAGTGCGCCAGCCTTGACTGATTACAGTCTGAGACTGACGCGAGGTTCGCCTTTGGGATTGTCATCAATCCGCGCTTGGCAGATAAATAACCGCGATGGTTTGATGCCGTGGGTTTCCACCAGTTGTTGCTTGATTAATTGTGCGCGCTGTTCAGCCAGGCGCAATTGAATTTGGCTAAGTTCTGTCTGACTCAATTGCGGGTCTTTCCCCTGCAATTTTTCCGCGTCAGCTTTGCCGCTGACACCGCAAATTTCCAGGCGCAGATCGTCTTTCTGCGTCAGCAACTCAGCCAGCTTGGCGAGATAAGCCTGCATGTCATCGCTGAGTTGTTTGTCATTGGCCGAGAAGGTGATCGGTTGCAAGCGAGTGGAGGAAAACTGACCGATGCTGAATTTTGTGATGGCATAGATCGAACTCCAGGGCTGGAGAAATTGCTGCAGGAACAAAATAGCCGCACCCTGTGACGCACCTTTCACCGCCTGTTGGGTGATGTCGCGATAGGAAATGTCCGGATTGTCGATGTTGCCGCGAATAGGCAGGCTGAAGCGAACATCGCCATTTTTATCTTTCAGTAAGCGCAGTCCCTGGTTCAACGGCATGCCAATGTGGCCAAGATCTTCGTTTTGTTCCTGTTGAGCCAGCAAATTTTCCAGGGCGAAATTGGTAATGAAAACCTGATTATCGATACGCAGTTTTTGCCGTTCGATATGGATTTTTGAGGTGCTGTTGAGCAGGCCGCGCTTGATATTGAATCCACCATTTTTGGCGCTGTAGCCACTGAGTGCAGGTAATTCCAGGTCGCGAATCTCCGCATCCAGGTCGGTTAGTTTGGTGGGAGATAGGGGGAACATCTCACCTTCCGCATGCAGGCTGGCATAGCGGTTTATGGTGGCGTTGACGGTGACTTTGGCACGAACTTCGTCGTTGCTGTTGACATTGGTCGCCTGAATTTCCAGTGGCATGATCAGCAGTTTGGCATCCGGTGTGATGCTGTTATCGGTAAACTGCAGCCGACTGTCCGCCAAAATATCCAGCTGCTGGATGTGGTATACAAACGGTGATTTTTCCGTTTCGCGTTTTTTTTCTGTCAGACTTTCAGTGTCGCTTTGGTCAGTCTGGGTTGCTGCGTATGGCAACAACTCTTCGATTTTTTTCTGCGGATTGCGGGTGATGCGTATTGTGGCACCACGAATATTGGCTGCGCCGACATCAAGGCGTTGAAGCTGTTTGAGTACGTTGTCATTGAGCTGTAGTGATTCAGCGGACAGCAGATACGATTTGCTCGCGCCTTCTGTCGGGCCAAACGCATCGACATAATCAGCAACAATAGAGCCGGCAGTTATGGATTCGCTGCTGTCGATCATTAATTCCTGGGCAACGATATGGTCGGTGTGTATGTAGCGATATTTTGCCGGTTCATTTTGCAGAAAGGCTTGATAAAGGTGCAGGTCGCCGAACAATTGCCAGGGCTGGCTGGGTGATACGGTGTAATGTCCTTGCCAAACAGCCTTGTCGGCATGAAGCAATAAGTCAGAGGGCAGTTGCAGATTGAAATCATCGCTGCGGACTTCGCCATTGATTTCCAATGCCTTATTTTGCCATTTGAGTGAAATGTTGCCTTTGAGTTCTCCGTCGAAGTCGATGGCTTCTGGCAGAGAAACAACGCCGGTATAGTCCTGCAAAAAAAGTTTTTCAGCATCGATGTTCAGATCCAGTGCCACAGATGGTTTCCAGCTGATATTTCCCTGGGTGCGTAGCTCGGTGCTTTTGTGTTTGAGCGATACATCCAGTTTGAGCGAGCTGGGGCCAGTTTGACGTAAAAGCAGTTGGCGGATAGCAAGATCGTAGGTTTGATTGTCGTAGGTCAGGGCGATTTTGTTGTCGCGGCCATCAATTTGTTCAAAAGAAACCGGCCAGATGTTGGAATTTTCATGTTCGCCGGGCAATGGAATGCCGGCAATGCTGACGCGATTGTCGGCGATTCGAATTGGCAAATCACTCTGATGAATATTGATTTGGGTGAATACGATTTTTTCTTGGGTCAATGCGATCCAGGAAAGATTGACTGACGCGTAGGTAATTTTCACCGGCTGGCCGTTTTTGCCATTGAAGTTGAGTTCGAACAGGCTCGCCTTTCCCAACAGCAGATCCAGGCTGAGGTCGCCCAACACAATATTGCTCGCGCCTTGTTGCTTAAGATAGGCATACAGCGTCTCCGCCACGAACCGCTGCGTTGCCAGATACAGCGCAATAAACGCCAGCAACAAAAGTAGCATCACCACTTGCAGCAAACGGACAAACACGCGCTTCATTTTAGTGTGGGGTTCTTTATCAAAGATTGTTGTAACCAATGGTTCAGACTGATGGCGACCAACGCTTGTTGTCGTGCTCGAGCGTATTGTTGTCGCACTTCCTGCAGGGCTGGGCAGTCTGGCAGGGGAGCCTGGCTGGCGGTGTCATCAACGGCGCTGACAATGTCAAACAGGCTGATGCTGTCCAGTGCCTTGGCCGGCACAAACTTCCCCTTGCGCAGCTGGTTGACCAGCCCCGACTGCTCCAGTCTGTGCAGAAGCTGTGCCACGGCATGGTCGTTTTGTCCCAGCGCAAGACTGAGCTGGGCCTGGGTGGGGCCGGGAATTCCCTGGCGAAAGTGCAGCCCAATGCGGAACATCAGGTTCAGTGCCAGCAGTTCCTGGTCGGTGCTCGGCGGCATGCGACTGGGGAAGTGCATGGCGTGGGGCTGCTGACAATAGAAGGCGATGCGAGCACCCAGAATGAAAATCAACCAGCTCAGGTACAGCCACATCATCAGCACAATGACAATGGTAAAACCGGAATAAATGGCGTCGTAATGGCTGGCGTGGCTGATAATCGAGGCAAAAGCCCAGCCTGACAGTTTCCAGGTAGCAGTGGAAAACAGTGCGCCAATCAGCGCCGCGCCGGGGCGAACCGTGGTAAACGGCAAAAAAAGATAAATCAGCATGAAGGCCAGCACGGTGACGAACAGCGGCACAGCGATGGTGATTTTTGGCCACAGTGTCAACAACAGGGCGGGCGCGTAGGGCAGGGAAGCCGAAAACAAGGCACCCAAAAAACTGAAAGCTGACACTACCAGTGGTGGAGCCAAGATTAAGGCGCTCAAATAATAGCCGATTCGGCTGTGCCACGGACGCACGTCCTGGGTTTGCCATTGTTCGTTCAGAGCCTCTTCAACCCTTGAAATCATCAGCACCACGGTCACAAACAGGAACACCACACCCACCACGCCCAACACGCCGACCTGCACTTGATCGACTGCAGTGATGATGTTGTGACTGAGGATTTGTCCCTGTTCTCCCAGCGGTGTGAGTAACTCGTTTAGCAACGGGCGTAACTGGTTGTGCACACCAAAGGCTTTGAGTAATGAAAAGCTGACGGCGATCAAGGGCACCAGTGATAGCAGAGTGGTGTACACCATGCTGCCGGCCCACAGCGTTATTCTGCCCGAGCGGATATCGGTGCTGATTGCGCGGATGAATAGCCATGCCGTCGCAATGATGGATGAGTGGCGTTGAGGCGCTTGCGTCATGTTGTGAGTCGAGAGTCATTCAGAGTACAGAACGTCAGTGTATGCTGCTGTGGCAGCATGAGCAATGCAGTGTGGCGTGAGTATACGCCGTGGTGTTTTTTGTTGATGTCAGTCGGCGACGTCAGCGCGCGGCGTGATGCATTCGATTGATTGTTCGTTAGTGTGAGAAAAAGTCGTGTCGTGAATGTGCTGCCAGTGCATTTTTTTGCGCAGTCACGAAGTTTATTGAATTAGCGCAACGCGTGCTGCAATGATGGAATCCACTTTTTCCAAGCCCAGAAACAGAACCGCATGATAAATGTTAGCGATTTTTGTTTGCGAAGCGCGCAATGTGTTAGCGACGTAAATGATGTCATATTGCAGCATGGGGTTTTGCGCAATGATCTGGCAGATCTGCAAGGTGGTTACATTTTCATCTTTGGCAACGTTGCGGATTTTTGCCAGCACGCCTTCGATGGGCAACAGGTAGCCTTGTGATGGTTGTTGTTTGGGGACTGTCTTGATTACTTTGCGTGTGCTGGTAGACATCATGGCGCTTCTCCGAGGTTTGTGTTTTGGGAAAAAATTCCCAAATCTTGTATCCATTAACGGAGTTTGCCTCGGGGATTTTAGTGAATTCGCTGCAAAGTGAGAAGTGCGTCACAGTTTTTTATCGAAATGGCGGAGTGTTTGGTGCCGGCGTGGCGATTGGGCAGGAATTCGAATAGCGCCGTGTGTCTTGGGGCTGCGCCGTTGCGGCGTTCGGCAGATTTTGTGCGTGATCTATATAGCTTTGGTTTTGTGACGGGGCGCTAGGTTGTTCATATTATTTTGGAGGTATTACAGCTTTGCAAAAAAGTGGACGATAAATAGAGGCATCACCCCTTATCAATATTTTTTGAAAAGACTCCTGTTTGAAATGCATCAACGACGAATATTGAATTACGAATCAGAGAAAATGTATGTCAAGGAGCAAATCTTTTATCCGATTGCAAGAGCTTCAGGCGATTGCGCATTTATGCCTGATCAACAAGGTGCCTGTTGACGAAGGCATTGAGATTTTCCAATTCGATAAATCGCCAACGATCGCACAGTCGCTAGAGTCAGCACGCGGCGCAGTCACTTCGCTGGCGTCAAAGGCGTTGACCAATCTCAAAAGGAAAAAACACCCGCATTCGCACGCGCCAAGTATTGGCATTGTCGGCGCAGGGATTGCCGGACTCAGTTGTGGCTATGAATTAGCCAAACGAGGAATCCGCGCCAGCCTTTATGAAGGCTCCGAACGTGTGGGTGGTCGTTGCTATTCACAGACGAATTTTTTTGGCCACAACATCGAGCTGGGGGGCGAGCTGATTGACTCACGTCATGATCACATGCTGGCCTACGCACGTGAATTTGGTTTGACCCTGGAAGACATCACAAAAATACCGGGCGAACACGCCTATTATTTCTTCGGTCAACATTATCGCGATCAGGATATTATCGAAGACTACAATGCGTTGGTTGCCGCAATGCAGGATGATTTGCAAATGCTGTCGGCGCAACCCACAGCACAGCAACACACTGAACATGATGCGCGGCTGGACAAAATTAATTTGTCGGATTACCTGGACAGCAAGGGTGCCAGCCCGCTGCTTAAAGCCGTATTTCGCACTGCCTGCGAAGGCGAATACGGCGTGCCGCTGGAACAGCAAAGTTGCTTGAGTTTCTTGCTGTTTATGAACTCTGATCGCAATACCTATTGGCGGCCTTGGGGGCTGTTTAGTGACGAGCGCTATCACGTGGTTGAAGGCAATCAGCAGATTCCGCTGCGCATGGCTGCACAACTGGAGACACAGATTCACTATCAAATGGCGCTGGAACACATTGGACGCACAGCCAATGGTCAAGTGCAGTTGAGTTTTGCCAACGGCCAGGTGATCAAGCACGATCTGGTCGTGCTGGCTATTCCATTCAGTGTGCTGAAAAATATTGCGCTGGACGATTCGCTGCAGTTTCCTGCATGGAAAAACCATGCGATTGCCTCGTTGCAGTCAGGAACCAACGCGAAAACCATGTACGCATTTCAGCGTCCCTATTGGCGTGAGCTAGGCTACGACGGTCTGGCGGAAGCTGATTTGCCCAATCATCAAACAACCTGGGAAACCAATCCTACCTTGGCGACCAGTCAGCATGCGATTTTGACAGATTTTTCTTCTGGAAAGCGCGGTGCCAGTTTGTTGCCTGATGCTGTGCAGAAAAACGCGGCTGCGTTTTTGCGCGATTTGAATCTGGTTTATCCCGGCATTCAGGGATTGGAAATTCGCACCGACGATGCGCAAATCGCCGCAGTGTTGCAGGCATGGCCGCACAATGAATTTGCCAAAGGCAGTTACAGTTGCAATGCCCCGGGGTATTTCACCGGGATAGCTGGTCTGGAGGCACTGCCTGTGGGCAATGTGTTGTTTGCCGGTGAACATACGGATTCAGTGTATGACTGGCAAGGCACGATGGAAGGTGCGTTGCGCTCAGGAATTCGGGCAGCACAACAGATTCGCGATTGGCGTTTGTGATAGTGTGCGGTGTATCACTGAGATTGGGCGCGCTATAATGTCGCTTTCTGTCTTGTTGCGATGATCTTATTTTGAACTCCCCATTATTGGATTTTTCCCTGTGGCAACTAATCGGCGTTGCCGTGTTGTTTGTCTGGACCGGTTTTGTTCGCAGTGGACTGGGTTTTGGCGGTGCGGCGCTGGGCTTGCCGCTGATGCTGTTCATTTATGATCAGCCGCTGTTCTGGTTGCCGGTTATCGGTCTGCATTTATTGTTTTTTTCCGCTATCACCCTGCGTACCCGCATCGACAATGTCGATTGGCGATATCTAAAACTGGTCGCGCCCTACGTTATTCCTGCGGCCTTGGTTGGGGTGTTGGGCCTGGTGAATTTGCCCAACCTGTGGCTGGTGGTGTTTATCTACAGCATTACGCTGTTTTACGCAGTGCTGTGGACGTTGAATATTGCGATTACCAGCAGCAGTACCTGGAGTGACAAAGTATTGCTGGCACTGGGCGGCTATGTGGCAGGTACTTCACTGACCGGTGCGCCGCTGATGATTGCGGTGTTCATGCGTAACGTGGTGCGCGAACAATTGCGCAATACCCTGTTTGTGCTGTGGTTCATTCTGGTGTCAATCAAAATGACGGCGTTTGTCAGTTTGGGAGTAACGCTGCACTGGCAATCATCGCTGGTATTGATTCCCATCGCGGCGATTGGTCATGTTCTAGGTCTTAAGGCGCATGACTACATATTGCGCAATGATGCGCTGTTTAAGCAGGTAATAGGCGGCGCGCTGACCATCGTCAGTGGCCTGGGGCTCTGGCAGGTGTTGGCGGCGGCATAATCGGCGCGATTGTGTTATTGGTCGCGTCAAGCCGATGCTGGATTGCGCCGATATAAGTCCATGTCATGGGAGGCTAAATCTTGCAAATGTGCGGATAGCGATGATTTGCAAGGATGGGGTGAGGATGAATGCCGGTTAGTACGCCCCTGACGTTCACAGAAAAACTCCCATCGTAACTGATTTCCGGCCAACACTTGATGAGCGCTGACAGTGTATGAGCAATGCAGCAACCACCTGGTTTATCGTTGCGGACCATGCAGGAGCAGGGATTTTGAATGTGATCCCTCAAGGCGAACACCTGCGCGTGTTGTCGCGACAGCAACTGTTGGATGATCCCGGAATCCGTTTTGCCGCCCAGGACAAAGTCTGCATCACCTCTGAAACTGTATTGGAATTGGTGTTGCAGCGCTGGGATGATCCGCAGCGTTGCCATGCGGTCGAGCAACTGAAGAACAAAGTTTCCAGTCGGCAGTTGTTGCAGGGCATGTTTCCCAACTTGTATTTCAAACCGATCAAGTTGAGTGATTTGCCCACGCAGCAGTTGGACCCCAGCAAAAAATATTTCGTCAAACCAGTGAAAGGTTACTGGGGCAGTGGCGGACGAATGCTGCAGGGAAAAATGGATTTGTCCGCAGTTGTGCGCGACATCGAACAGGAGCTGACGCGCAAAGTCAGTATTTTTTCCGACAAGGTGTTGTCGACGGAAGATTTTCTGATTGAAGAATTTATCGAAGGCGAAGAATATGCGGCTGACATGTTTTTCGACGCCGAAGGCAAACCGGTCATTACCAACATTTGCCATCACCCCATTCCTGACAACAAAGCCTATCTGCACGTGGTGTACTACACCACGCATGAGATTTATCAGGATTTGCACGATAAGCTGGTGGTGTTTTTCACCGAGATGAATAAAACCCTGCAGGCGAAATCATTGCCGCTGCATGGTGAGTTTCGGTTTTACAAAGATCAGTTTATCCCGATTGAGCTGAATCCATTGCGCTACGGCAGTGATGGTCTGTCGGATTTGAGTTTTCACGCCTTTGGCCTGGATCCGTTTGCATGCTTTGCCAATGACATTCGTCCTGATTGGCAGAAGCTGTGGCGTGGCAAGGAAAGCAAAGTGTTTGCGTTTTACATCGGCTACAACGGCACTGCCGTGGATGTCAGTCAGTATCGTCCGGACTATCGAGGCTTCCGCGCATTGTTCTCCAACATCATTTCCGATCTGGCGCTGGACTATCAGCATCAACTGGCATTTTCAGTGGTGTACATCGAAGAAGACAGTGTTGAGCGAATTTATGAGTTGTTGAATGTCGAGTTCAGCGGGTTTTTTATTCAGAAGAAAAAATATTCCGAAGCCTCGCTGCGCGAGTTGTATCGTTGCGGTGTGGAAATGCGCATTCCTGCCGGCACAATGATTTGGCGTGAGGGCGATCTTGGTGATTATCTGCTGTTGATTCTGCAGGGCAATATCGAGGCCTTTGTCAGCGATCGCGATCAGCGAGAAGTTGTGCTGGATGATTTGCAGGCGGGCTCGACGTTGGGTGAATTGTCGGCGCTGGATGGTTTACCTCGCTCGGCCAGTGCCCGCGCCAAAACCGACTGCGTGTGTATACGTATTTATGCCCATGTGTTTCGCAAGTTGATCAGTCGCGTCCCGGATATTCTTGAGGATTTGTTCTGGCAGCAAGTGGTGCGAGTGCGGGAAATGGACCGTAAATTGGTGGGCAAGGCCCCCTGACGGTCTGCGGATTACCGGTAAGCGAATCCCCAGGGGAGGTCAAGAGACCTCCCTTTTTTTGTCTTCTAGGGCATAAATCACCTTGTTTTTATAGGTTGGCAAGATTCAAACATTTGTTTGAATCGTTGAATATTTAGCCGTACTATAGGTGCAGGTTAGATTTTGATGGAAAAAAGGTATGGACGGCAAAAGCGCAGAAACCCGGGACAGCTTGATTCAGGCGGCGATTCCGTTGTTTGCCGAATCGGGATTTAAAGGCGTGTCCGTGCGCGAGATCTGTGCGGCTGCCGGTGCCAATGTGGCGGCAGTGCAATACCATTTTGACGGCAAGGAAGGTCTGTACCGGGCGGTGTTTGAGGCGCTGCTGGCGGAAGATGAAGCAAATTTTAGCCATGCCATGCAGCAACTGCAGGCAATGATTGATGAGGCGCAAGGCGATCGCGATGCCCTGGCCATTACTCTGAGTGTTTACATAGACAGTTTTTTCAGTCGCTTTCCCTGTGAGCCACATCGTCGTTGGTATGCGATGTTAGTAGTGCGCGAGCTGTCGTTTCCCGGTCTGGGATTTGAGCTGATTTACCAGCGCCGCGCGCAGCCTTCGCAGCAAATATTTACCCGAATTATTGCCGGATTGCAGCACATCGATGAAAACTCCGATCGTGCGAAATTACAAGCGTATGTATTGATGGGAACGATGCTGAATGTGATCGTTTCACGTCACGCGCTGCTGGCGACTATGGGGGCTGGGCAGCCATGCGTAGATGTATTAACGCAGGCATCGGCCACCGCAGGCGAACTAATTTTTAATGCGTTAGGTTTGACGTCAAAGACACTGGCCAGTGTCGAGGAATAACAATGAATTTTAAAAAGACCAATGCGCTGTTGATGCTGGCGCTACTAAGTTTGACGCCTGTGACCATGCCTAATGCAGCTGACAAGCCCGACGCGGCAAAAAAAGAAAGGCCGGTATTGGCGGTCAAAACGATTACTCCCAGCGTTGAAAGCTGGAGCGAAACCCAATTGGCCAGTGGCGGAATTTGGCCTTGGCAAGAGGCGATTGTGGCAGCAGAAACGACAGGATTGCGCGTGACCGACATTCTGGTGGATGTGGGTGATGAAGTGAAACGCGGGCAAAAAATGGCGTTACTGGCATCCGACATGGTAAGGGCCGATCTGGCACAAAAAGAAGCACTGGTTGCGCAGGCCAATGCCGAGATGCGTGAAGCGGAAGAAAATGCCAAGCGTGCTGAGGAAGCAAAACTGAGTGGTGTTTACTCTGAGCAAATGGTGACCCAGTATTTGGTGGCTCGCGACAAGGCGCGCGCTAATTTGTCATCCGCAGAAGCGCAATTGCAAAGTCAAAAAATCCGCCTGAGACAAACCGAAATTGTTGCCGTGGATGACGGCGTGGTATCCGCTCGCAGCGCCATGCTTGGTGCTGTGCCCCAGGTGGGTGCTGAATTGTTTCGTTTGGTACGGAAAAACCGTCTGGAATGGCGAGCGGAATTGATGGCCGAGCAGGTGGCGAAAGTGAAGCCAGGACAAGATGCTCGTTTGCGATTGTCCAGTGGCGAACAAATCGAAGGCAAAGTGCGGATGAAATCGCCCGTGGCGGACGTCAGTTCGCGCAAGACGTTGGTGTATGTGGATTTGTTGTCGAGCAAAAATGCACGCGCAGGAATGTTTGCCCAAGGCGAAATTTTGTTCGAGAAAAAACAAGTAATGACCGTGCCTGAATCCGCTGTGGTGTTGCGTGATGGCTACAGCTACATATTCGAAGTGGGTAGCGATCAGCGCGTAATTCAACGCAAAGTGACAACAGGGCAGCGATCCAATAACCGGGTTGAAGTCGTCAAGGGGCTCAGTGCCAATGCGCGCATTGTGCTCAGTGGCGGCGCATTCCTCAACGGTGGTGATGCCGTGCAGGTCAGTGAAAATGCCGCTGCACCCAAGGTAGTTAAGCAATGAATGTTTCGGCCTGGTCGATAAAAAATCCGGTTCCCGGCATTCTGCTGTTTGTCCTGCTGACACTGCTGGGGATTCAAAGTTTTCGCGAATTAGGTATTCAAAACTTTCCTGATATTGAACTGCCCAACGTGGTGGTGACTGCGACGCTGGAAGGAGCATCCCCCAGTCAGTTGGAAACCGAAGTGGCGCGGTTGATTGAGGATAAACTGGCCAATCTGGGTGGCGTAAAGCATTTACGTACCACCATCGCAGATAGCACAGCTACGATCATTGTCGAATACGATATTGATCAAGACACCGAAGTGGCTGTCAATGATGTGCGCAATGCCATCGACAGTATTCGTGCCAAGCTGCCGGCAAGCATGAATGATCCCATCGTTTCCAAAATCACCACTACCGGAGCGGCGATTGCCACCTTCACGGTGCAGTCGGAGCACATGGATGAAGAAGAGTTGTCCTGGTTTGTCGATAATGAAATCGGCAAAGCCATGCGCGCAGTGGAAGGTGTGGGCGCATTTTCACGGATTGGTGGTGTTGATCGTGAAATCGCGGTTGATCTTGATCCACTGAAAATGAATGCACTGGGCATTACCCCGGCACAAATTACTGAACGATTGAAATCGGTTCAGCAGGACACCTCCGGTGGGCGGGGAGATGTCGGTGGTGCGATTCAAACCATACGCACCCTGGCGGCTGCTCATACCACGCAGGATATTGCTGCGCTGGAAATTCCTTTGGCCGATGGGCGTACGATTCGCCTGGGTGAAGTTGCGCACGTGCGTGACACCGTGGCGGAACGGTCGACCTATACTTTCCTGGATGGAAAGCCGGTGATTGGCTTTAACATCACGCGCCTGCGTGGTGTGAGCGAAGTGGAGCTGGCGAACAAGGTGCGCAAAGTAGCGCAGACACTTCAGCAGCAGTTTCCGCAAATAAAAATTGTCGAAGCCTACAATACCGTCGATGCGGTTGAAGACAATTATCACGGTTCGATGGAATTGTTGTACGAAGGCGCCTTCCTGGCGATTCTGGTGGTGTTTCTTTTCCTGCGGGATTGGCGTGCGACCCTGGTGTCGGCGACGGCCTTGCCGTTATCGATTATTCCAACCTTCATCGTGATGAACTATCTCGATTTCAGTCTCAACGTGCTGACCCTGTTGGCGATGGCGTTGGTGGTCGGCATTTTGGTCGATGACGCCATTGTTGAAATCGAAAATATTGTGCGTCACTTACGTATGGGCAAAAAGCCGCTGGAGGCTGCGACCGAAGCCGCAGGAGAAATTGGTCTGGCGGTGATTGCCACCACCATGACCCTGGTAGCTGTGTTTTTGCCGACGGCGTTTATGGGCGGCATTCCAGGGAAATTCTTCAAACAATTTGGGATTACCGCAGCGGTGGCGGTACTAACCTCATTGTTGGTGGCGCGAATGCTGACACCGATGATGGCGGCGTATTTTCTCAAGGAACACGGCTCGCAAAAGCCAGATGGTCCACTGAAGCAGCGCTATCTGGGCTGGATGCGCTGGACTCTGGCGCATCGCAAAATCACCATTTCGCTGGCGTTGCTGTTTTTTATTGGATCGCTGATGCTGGTGCCCTTGTTGCCCAAGGGATTTTTGCCTGCGGCGGATCGAAATCAAACCGCCGTAAAGCTGGAATTACAGCCGGGCAGTACCCTGGAAGACACCATTGTTGCGGCACAGCAGGCGCGTGAATTATTGCTGCCGGTTGATGACATTGTGTCGATATTTACCGCCGTTGGTGTGAGTGCCGGGCACGGACCGTTTGGTGAAGGTGCCAGCAGTGACATCCGCAAGGCGACCTTGACCATTACGCTGAAACACCGCAACGACAGGCCGCGAAAACAGGCGGAAGTGGAGAATGAAATTCGCGAGCGTTTGAAACCGCTGGCGGGGGTTCGCACCTCGGTTGGCCTGGGTGGGTCAGGTGAAAAATTCCAGTTGGTATTGCAGGGCGAAGATGCGGTTGCCCTGAACGATACCGCGCGTGTGGTGGAAAACGAACTGCGGACGTTGAAAGATATCGGCAATATCACCTCCAGTGCGAGTTTACAGCGCCCGGAAATTCATATCACGCCCGATTATGCTCGCGCGGCAGATTTGGGTGTGACCAGCGAAGCGTTGGCAAATGCCATTCGGGTGGCAACAGGTGGCGATTACGCAGTGCGTTTGCCAAAACTGAATTTGCCACAACGACAAATTCCCATTCGGGTTCGCTTGCAAGAAGATGTTCGACAGAATATCGAAGCGCTAAAACAATTGCAGGTGCCCGCGAAACACGGCTTTGTGCCCTTGTCGGCATTGGCTGAAGTAACGCTGGGAAGTGGCCCCAGCGAAATTGATCGGTTGGACCGAAAGCGAAATGTGAGCATCGAAATCGAATTGGCGGGGCAGCAGGTGGGAACGCTGCAGGAGCAGATTAATAACATGCAGTCGCTGCAACAATTGCCTGCGGGTATTAGCCAGCCTGCTTCCGGTGAAGCGGAGCGCATGATGGAGCTGTTTGGCAGTTTCGGCTATGCGATGCTGATCGGCGTGTTGTGCATCTATATCGTGCTGGTGTTGTTGTTCCATGACTTTTTGCAGCCGGTGACTATTTTGGCGGCATTGCCGTTCTCGGTGGGTGGCGCGTTCCTTGGCTTGTTGATGATGGATCATGCGTTTTCAATGCCGGTCATTATCGGCTTGCTGATGTTGATGGGCGTCGTGAGTAAAAATTCTATTCTGTTGGTGGAATATGCGGTGAAGGCGCGGCGTGAACATAACATGCCGCGTTTTGAGGCGCTGGTTGATGCGTGTGCCAAACGTGCGCGACCGATTATCATGACTACCATTGCCATGGGCGCGGGCATGTTGCCGGTGGCAATGGGCCTGGGAGCCGAGCCCAGTTTTCGCTCACCGATGGCGGTGGCGGTAATTGGTGGATTGCTGACATCGACGGTGTTGTCATTGCTGGTGATTCCTGTGGTGTTTACTTACGTCGATGATTTTCTGCAATTGTTAAAACGCGGAATGCGCTGGATTGCTCAGGCCGCATCACGCTGATTTTTCCCTGCGACGAGTGAGTGAATATCACTCGTCGCTCAATACAATTCTGCCAATTTTTTCTGCCGTAACGGGAATTGCTAATTCCATGGTAATGGGGTTAGCATGGCGGCCAATCTTCAATGAGAAAAATCAGGTTAGATGGAAATGGCCAACAAGCATACGATTCTTGTTACCGGTGCCTCCAGTGGTATTGGTGCCGCTTGCGCGGCAAAATTCGCGGCGCAGGGTTTCACCGTTTATGCATCGGTGCGCAAAGAAAAAGATGCAGAAGCCTTAAAGAAAATAGACAACAATATCCGGCCATTGATTCTTGATGTTTGCGACAGCATGTCGATTGCCAACGCCTATCGTCGCATTAGTCAGGAAATGACGGAAAACGAGACATTTTCGTTGATCAATAACGCCGGCGCAGTTGCGATGATTGCGCCGCTGGAATGCGTCAATATTGATGATGCGCGTCAGCAACTGGAAGTGAATGTCATCGGCACGTTGGCGGTGACGCAGGCGTTCATGCCATTGTTGCGGCAGACCCAAGGTCGGGTGGTGATGGTGACTTCGTTGTCGGGACGTGTGGCGTTTCCATTCTGGGGAGCATATGTTGCGTCAAAGTTCGCGCTGGAAGGCATGACTGATGCGCTGCGTATGGAAACCCAGGGGCAAGGCATCAAGGTCAGCATCGTTGAACCGGGGCCGATAAAAACCTCGATTTGGGAGCGCAGTCGATCTCGCAGTGAGACATCGCAGAAAACGTTCGATGCGCAGCGGTTGCAGCCCTACGAGCCGGCGATTTCCAGGTACTTGGCAACGGTAGGGGCACCGGATAAAAATGCCGTGTCTGTGGATTGTGTGGTGCAGGTGATTGAAACTGCGTTGCGTGCAACCAATCCTAAACCGCGTTATCGCGTTGGCCAGGCCAAAATCGTTGCGCCGCTGGCCTGGCTGCTGCCCAGCCGCTGGATGGATGCCATTTTACGCAAGCAGTTTGGGCTGTAGCATGACCGTTTGCCGTGGCAGAAATATTCAATCGGTATTATTGTTTGTCTGTTTTCTCAACCGGCAACCCCGCATTTTGCCATTCGGGAAAGCCATCTTCCAAACGTCGCGCTGACAGTCCTTGTTCGCGCAATAGTTTTACCGCATCAAACGCCAATACGCAGTAAGGGCCTCGGCAGTAGGCCACGATTTCGTGTTGGCTATCCAGTTGTCCCAGTTGTTTTTTCAAATCCGCCAGCGGAATGTTAATGGCACCGGGAAGGTGACCCGCGGCGAACTCTTCGGCAGGGCGGACGTCCAAAACAGTGACCGAGCCTTCCTTGGCGCGTTGTAGCAGGGTGTCGCGGGGGATGGGTTCCATGTCGTCCTTGGCGCGCAGGTAGGTGTCAATGAGCGTCCCAACCTCGTCCAGATGGCGTTCAGCGACACCGCGTAATTGATCAAGTAGCATTGAAACATCGTTGCCACTGAGTCGATAAAACACCCGCAGGCCGTCCTTGCGGCTGGTGACAAGGCCGGCGTGGCGCAGTTGCTGCAGGTGATGTGAGGTGTTGGCAATGCTCAGGTCCATCCGCTGCGCCAGGTCTTCGACCGAGTATTCACGCTGGGCTAAAAATTCCAGTATTTCCAATCGGTTGGCGCTGCTCATTGCCTTGGCAATATGGGCAAACTGGGTGAATAGCTGTTTTTTAAAACTGCTCATGCCATGAACCTGTTGTGTGACTGGGTTCATGGTATTCAAATAATTACTTGAATACAAGGTAGTGCTGGACTATATTGTATTCAAGTAATCATTTGAATATTAACCCGAGGCGCATTATGGCTTTTGCAGAGTTTGTTGCCCAGCATGAAGTAACCATTCGCATGGGCTTCTTTTTTGGCACCCTGATGTTGATGGGGGTGTGGGAGACGCTGGCACCGGCGCGGATGCTGACGGTTTCCAGAGGTGTGCGCTGGCTGAACAATCTTGGCCTGGTCTTTCTCAACAGTTTTATTCTGCGACTGCTGTTTCCGGCGGCGGCCGTGGGCATGGCTGCGTTTGCGGCGCAGCAGGGCTGGGGATTGTTGAACCACTATCCACTGTCATTGCCGCTGGCGGTGCTGGTGTCGGTGGTGGCGCTGGATTTCATTATTTATCTGCAACATGTGCTGGTGCATGCCGTGCCGACGTTGTGGCGTTTGCATCGCGTGCATCACGCAGATCCTGATTACGACGTGACGACTGGCGCGCGTTTTCATCCGCTGGAAATCATTTTGTCGATGCTGATCAAGTTTGCCGCCATCATTGTGCTGGGGCCGCCGGTGATTGCCATCGTGGTGTTTGAAGTGATTTTGAATGCGATGGCGATGTTTAATCACGGTAATGTGCGTTTGCCAGCTTCGCTGGATGCGGTGCTGCGCTGGTTGATTGTGACACCGGACATGCACCGCGTGCATCACTCGGTGGAGGATAACGAAGCCAACAGCAATTTTGGTTTTAATCTGGCGATCTGGGATAGATTGTTTGGCACATACATCGCGCAGCCGCGACATGGTCATCAGGGAATGACCATCGGTATTCATCACTATCGTGAGGCCAAGCAGGTGACGTGGTTGCCGGGAATGTTGAGTTTGCCTTTTAAAGGCAAGATTACTGGCTATGCCATTAATCGTCGGCAGTGGAGTAACAGCGATGAAAAATAATCTTGGCAAATGGTTGTTGTTGGTGCTGATTGTCGCAGGCGTGTTGGTTGCCAGTTATTTTCGTGATCAATTGGATGTGGCGGCATTGCAGGCGCAAATCAGCGATACGGGTGCGGCTGGCGGTTTGCTGTTCATGCTGATTTACGCCTTGGGCACGGTGCTGTTTTTTCCTGGTGCGGTGTTGACACTTGTTGGTGGAGCCTTGTTTGGCCCAGTGCTGGGAACGGTTTATAACCTGACCGGCGCGACCTTGGGGGCCACGGTGGCATTTTTGTTAGCGCGCTACATTGCTTCGGATTGGGTTGAGCAGAAATCCACAGGCCGGGTGAAACAGCTCAAACAGGGCGTGGAAAACGAAGGCTGGCGGTTTGTCGCCTTTGTTCGTTTGGTGCCGCTGTTTCCGTTTAATTTACTGAACTATGCGTTGGGATTGACGCGAATTCCGCTGCTGCAATTTGTGCTGGCGTCGTATGTTTTCATGCTGCCTGGCGCAATTGCCTACACCTATCTTGGTTATGCAGGTCGCGAAGCCGTTGCCGGTGGTGATGGTTTAATTCAAAAAATTCTGTTGGCTGTGGCTTTGTTGGCGGTGGCGATGTTTTTGCCGCGCTTTATCAAGCAAATGAAGCGGCAGATGATTAGCGTTGATGAACTGCAGCAGCGTCAACAAAATGCGGAGTCATTGCTGGTAGTGGATGTGCGCAATGCTGACGAATTTCGTGGCGAATTGGGGCACATTGCTGGCGCGATCAATATTCCGCTGGAGGCTCTGCCGCAGCGTCTGGCCGAATTGGGTGCGGATAAGGCACAACCGATTGCACTGATTTGTCATACAGATCGACGTTCCAGCAAGGCTGCGGAGCTGCTGGCGCGGCATGCGTTTAGCCACTTGCGTGTGGTGAAAGGCGGCATGCGCGCCTGGCGTGGCCGCGGTTACGCGGTGCAATGATCGTAACTTGTTGGGCGCGCCGGGCTAGTGAAGCAGGCGCGCCATTTTTACTCGATACATGGTTACCACTGGGCCGCTGCCGCCGAGAATATTAAAAATTTCCAGCACGGCTTTGCGTCCGGCGTCATCGCCGAATTTTCGATCCAGCGAAATGACTTTCAAAAAACCATCCATCGCTGCTTCCCATTGTTGCTGAGTGGCCCGATAGGCTGCGAGCAGATAATGGGCTTCCACATCGCTGTCATTGGCGGCAATGCGTTGTTCCAGGCTGGCCTGATCCGGTGCGTTTTGCAGCCGTTGAACGAAGCGCATGCGTGAAACATAGACTTGCAAACTGCTGTCTTCGGCCAGATTGACCGGCAAATTTTGTATCATTGTCGCCAGTTCATCACTCATGTTCAGCGCCAAATAGGCATCGGCTAATGACGTGAGTGTTTTTATGCTGTGTGGATTGAGTTGCAGTGCCTGTTGCAGCAGCGGAACTGCCTGGGCTGTTTGCTGCGAGGCAAGAAGCGGAAGCGCTTGCTGCAGCAATTCATCTTCCGGGCGGTGGATGTGTTTTTCAATAATTTCGCGCACCCGACTTTCCGGAATCGCGCCGTTGAACTCGTCAACCACTTCACCGTGGCGATAAATGCGCACCGTGGGCAGCGAGCGTATTCCGTGCTGTGCGGACAAATTGCGCTGTTGTTCGGTGTTGATCTTGGCCAGATGAAACGCGCCTTTATATTCACCGGCGAGTTTGGCCAGGATAGGCATCAGAATTTTGCAGGGGTTGCACCAGTCAGCCCAATAGTCGACCACAACAGGAACGTGTTGTGAGCGCTGTATGACGTCTTGCTCGAAACTGGTTTCGGTGACAACGTGAACAAATTCGTTAGTGCTCATTGATTGCTCCTAAGGGCGTGTTTCCAGGGGGACCGCAACGACGGTGTTGGTGTGAGTGAATACCAGTTGTGCCTGTATGGTTTTGTTTGGCCACAATTGGCGTATGCCATCGACATAGGCCTGTAGTTGTGGGAAATAGTGTTGCGCGGTTTGTGCCAGTTGCTCGCCTTGCACGCGATGGGTTTTGTAATCGCAGATGATAATGCCGTTGTCGGTTTCCACCAGACGGTCGATGATGCCGTGTTGCTGCTGTTGGCGTTGACGATATTGCACCGGGACCTCGTTCCAGCTGCGTTGAATGCTGGTGCTATCGAACAGATGATGCGTTGCCGGATGCTGTTGTGTTTGCATGGCTTCGTCAATGGCCAGTTGCAAAATATCGGCATCGTGGCTGACGTTAATTTCAAACGCCAACTGATTTTTTAATTGCATCCGATCCAGCGTGGGCTGCTCGCTGAGCAATTGCAAGCAGCGATGAATCGCATTGCCGCGCTGGCGATTGTGTTCGCCCTGCCATTCGCTGTCGACCAGTTCATCGTTGCCGAGTTCACTGGGGCTGGACGCCTGTTCGTTACTGTCGCTGGTGGCCGCTTGATGCAACCAATCCAGCTGCGGTTGTGGTTGCGGCGTGGTGGTTGTGTCAGTTTGGCGAATTGCCGGCGGTGTGTTGGAACAAATAATTTGTGGCTGTTGTTCGTCATCATGCGGCCACGATTGTTGCAACTGGCCGTACCAGCCGCCGTTGCTGCTGCGTTTTCCCTGACTGCCGGAGATGAACAACAATTGCCGTGCGCGCGTGATGGCAACGTACAGCAGATTGGCATCTTCCTGCTGGTTGCGCGTGGCCAGTTGTTGCAGCAGTTGTTGGCTGATCGCGTCCTGATCGTCTTTTTTGCCGAGCAGGAAAAAATACTCCGGTTTGTTTTGCTCGGAGGTGTTGTCATCTGCCCAGTAGACCAGCGCCTTGTTGGCGTGGCGGGCCTGGGTTTCGCGCGCGCTGTCGAGCAAAAACACCACCGGCGCCTCCAGTCCCTTGGCAGAGTGAATGGTCATGATGCGCACTGCATCGGCACTTTCACCTGGACTGGCTTCGTTGGGCGCTTCGTCAGTGTTGCCACGCATTTCAGCCAGCGTAGCCAGAAAGCGACCACTGCTGGGATAGCGGCCACTGTCGACCTCAAGCGCCAGTTGCAGAAATTTGCCCAGATTGCGCTGTGCCCGTTGGCGTAAAAAAAACGGGATACTGGCTTGGTAACGCGCCAGCACATCGCCCTGGTGATAAATGTGATCAACCAGATCATGAATGGGCGTGTGCAAGGCCAGCGGCAGCCATTGCGACAATAATTCGCGGGCGCGCTGCAAGGCAGGCGAGAGCGGCGCGGCAAAATTGTCATCGGCCAGTAGCGTATCCATCCAGCTTTTTTGTGCGGAACAATGTTGTGCAATGAGCGTTAGATCGTCATCGCTGCAGGAAAACAGTGGCGACTTGAGGCAGGTGGCCAGCGCCAGATTGTTGAATGGCAGCGTGAGCAATTCCAGCAGCGCCACCATGTCCTGAACTTCGCGCGTTTCAAGCAGAGTGCCACGGTCCGCGCCCAGATAGGGAATGCCGTGTTCGCGCAGCGCCGTTTCAAATGCCTGAACGTGGGTGCGTGAGCGCAACAGCAACATGATGTCGCGATAGCGACAGGCGCGGGCATTTTTTTCGTCGCCAATCGGCGTTTGCTGATCGATCAATTGACGGATTTTTTGCGCGACCAAACTGGCTTCAAGCGTGCTGGCATGGGCTTCACCGCCAGCGCGTGGTTGTTCGAGTGGATTGCGCAGTTCGATGCTGATTTCTTCTTCATCGTTGGCATCGCTGTCTTCGGCGCGACAAAGGGGCAGTAATTCTGCCTGGCCCCACAGTGTTTGATGCGTATCATGCGGCGTAAAAAACGGCATGAGCGGTTGCATTTGCTCGTGCGCAAACGTGTTGTTGACCACATCCATGATGGCTGGTGAGGATCGGCGTGATTTATCCATCGGATACTGGCGCGCATCCAGATGGTGTTTCAGCCATTGACCGGCTTGATCAAGCAGGCGCGGATCGGCGCGACGAAATCCGTAAATGGATTGTTTGTCATCACCCACCAGAAACACTGAACGACTGTCGCGTTGTGCCTGGGCCATTTCTTCCAGCAGTGGCAGCAGCAGTCGCCATTGCGTGGGGTTGGTGTCCTGAAATTCATCCACCAGCAAATGATCAATGCGCTGGTCGAGTTTGAATTGCACCCAGTGGGCATTGTCGCTGTTGCTCAGCAGTTGATACGCCTTCCATTCCAGATCACCAAAATCCAGTTGGCGTTGTTCCTGTTTCAGGCGCTGGTATTGTTGCAAAAAATGATTGCCGGCCAGATACCAGGCATGGCTGCGCTGATAGGTTTTATGTCGTGCCCGGAGGTCGTTGATGCGATCGAGCAATGCGCACATTTCGCTGTGAATTTGCAGAAACTGTTGTTCACCATCCACGCCCATGGATTTTTGCTGGGCTTTGCTGGCCTTGCGTGAGCGAGGTCCGCTTTGGCTGAAAAATACTTCCTGCACGCTGCTGAAAAACGCCTCGTGGTCCGGTGTATTGGCGAGCGCATCGGCAAGGGTTTGGGCGAATTTCTCGTTGGTGGCAGTCTGATGTTTGGCCAGCAGTTGCGCAAAAGTGCGCAATTGTTGTTGTGTGGATTCGTTTTGCAACAGCGCGAGCGGTTTGTCGTCGGCATTGATGTCGAGTTGTTGTTGCAGGCGCTGGCTGGCATAGGCAACGGGATCAGTCTGGTCGGCGATGTAGGCCCACCAGTCCGCACGGAAATTGATAAATTGATCCAGGGCTTCGCGGGCACTGTTGAGCGTGCCGCAGTGGCTGAACAGGGTTTCCAGTGCGAGCGCCAGTTCGTCGTTGGGCGCACGCGTGGCCTGATCGCACATTGCGTCCCAGGCGCTGTCCAACAGCAAGGTGGTTTTGTCCAGCAGGGCGAAACCTGGCGGCACGTCGGCTTCCAGCGGAAATCGGCGCAGAATGTCCTGGCAGAAGGCGTGGAAGGTGGTGGTTTTAACCTTGATGGGATGGCGTAGCAGTTGTTCGAACAACTGGCGGGCGCGCTGACAGGTGGCGTCGCTGTCATCTTCGCCAATGTCGCGAAGTTGTTTGCGCAGTTGTTGATCGTCGCTGGCGCACAGTTCCAGCAGGCGTTCGAGCAGGCGGGTTTGCATTTCTGCCGCCGCTTTGCGGGTAAAGGTGACTGCGAGGATGGCATCGGGCTGTGCGCCGGCCAGCAGCAGACGCAGCAGGCGGGTCACGAGCAGATAGGTCTTGCCCACGCCGGCAGAGGCTTTAACCACGGCGTTGTGTCGGGGATGGGCGGCCAACAAGGGATTATTTTGCATGGGGGCAAGAATAACATGGCTCCAGGCTGTACGGCAGGGGCAGGACGGTTAGAATGAAGTGATTGCAGGAGGGAATTAAGCATGTCAGTGGAACAAGTTCGTCAGCGAATAGAACGATTGATTGAACCGCATTTACCCATGGTTCAGTTGATGCTGCAGCAGGCCGCGCAGCAAAGTGGCCAGTCAATGGCGGCGTTCGCGCAGAATGACAAGGTGATGGCAATGGTGTTGCGGCAGGTTCATGGCCGTTTGCCGCTGTTGGTGCGTTTGGCGTTGCGTGAGGAACGGTTCGTGACGTGGGTGCTGAATAATCGCAATAGTTTGTTCAAAGACGATGGCCGATTTCGTGGCTAGGCGCTTTTGCGCTGGTGCGCACGCGAACGCTGTAACAGCGCAGCTTCGTCGATGTGATCCATCTGCTCGGGTTTGAGGAATTTTTCCGCGTATTGCAGATAGACTTTTTGCCGAATAAAAATTTCGAACAAGTCGGCATCAATGTGCTGGTCATCGCGCATTTTTGCCAGGATGCCCAATGCCTGGCTGAGGGGCATGGGTTTTTTGTAGGGGCGGTCGGCGGAAGTGAGCGCTTCAAAAATATCGGTGATGCCCATCATGCGCGCCTGCACTGACATTTGGTCTCGGGTTAAACCGCGTGGATAGCCGCTGCCGTCCATGTGCTCGTGATGACCACCGGCGATCTCGGGCACATTTTTCAGATGCTTGGGGAAGGGCAGTGATTCCAGCATGCGAAGGGTGGTGGAAATGTGGCCGTTGATGATGGCGCGTTCGTCGCTGGTCAAGGTGCCTTTGACGATGTTGAGATTGAGGACTTCATTTTCAGTGAGCAACGGCCGCTGCTGGCCTTCGCTGTCGCGCCATTGGCGTTTGGCAATCTCTTTGACGCGATTCTGTGCATCGGCGCTCATGGACTCGCTGCCTTTGTTGCTTTGCTGCAAAAAACGCTGGTCGTCATTGAGCTGGGCAAGCGTATCGCGATAGTGCTTTTCTGCCGCTTTGAGTTTTTTCTTGTCGCCATTAGCGTCAAGTTGCACCTTCAGCCAATCAATTTCAGCATCGCGATACAGCGTTTCAAATCGTGAATTGATTAATTCCATGCGGTCGAAAATGGTTTCCAGTTTGGTGGACTTTTCGATGACATGCACCGGCGTGGTGATTTTGCCGCAGTCGTGCATCAGCGCAGCAATTTTAATTTCGTACATGTGCTCGTCAGAAAAGCGCACCTCTGCCAGCGGGCCGTGTTCATTGTCGTGAATGGCCTGGGCAAACATCATTGCAATTTCTGGAATGCGTCGGCAGTGAGAGCCGGTGTAAGGTGATTTTTCGTCGATGGCGTCGGCGATAACGCCAATAAATTTTTCCAGCAATACCTGCAAGTCGGTGATCAAAATGTGGGTGGTCAATGCCACGGCGGCCTGTGAGGCCAGCGATTCGGCCAGACGTTGGTCTTCGCTGGTGAAGGGGACAACTTCGCCGGTGGATTTGTCGGTGCTGTTAATCAATTGCAGCACACCGATGACATCGCTTTCGTGATTACGCATCGGGATGGTTAAGAACGATTTGGAACGATAGCCAATGATGCGGTCGTATTCTTTGGTGCCGCTAAAATCAAATCCCTGGCTTTCGTAGGCATCGGCAATGTTGACGGTGGTGCCGGTGTTGGCCGCGTACGCCGCGACGGTCGAGGTATCGGATTTGCCATTGGCCAGGCGTAGACGCACTGGGGCCAGGTTGATGGGGGGTTGACCGGGGCCGCCCAGATAAATGCCTTTGGAATGGTTTTGCAAAATTTCAAACCGCAGGTGCTTTTTGGGCTCGTCGAGCAGATACAGGGTGCCGCCATCGGCATTGGTGATGGTCTGCACGCCTTCTAGAATTTTTTTCAGAAGTTTGTGTTTGTCCTTTTCAGCAGACAGGGAAATACCCAGGCTGTTGAGCTTTTCAATGCGTGACAGAATGTCCGACGGCGAAATCATCACGGATCCTTGTGGTGTTTGACGAGATTTGGCGAACCGATGTGCGCCAGCCTGACGCCACAGGGCATCATCAGACGAGGTGTCTCTGGCAGCGACGACGCAGGGTCGTCGATCAAAAACGGGCGTTGGGTGTTTAGCACTCGCTCTCCAGCTGGTCCAAACAACAAGGGTTCTAGGCCGTTAGCGGCAGCGACTTTCCAAGGTTTAAGGGGCTGGAGGCAGTGTTTATGCGGAATGTGAACTAGTGCAGGGCTCGGGGGATGCTCAGGGTAAAGGCAGGGATGGTGGCGTCGAACTGGATGCCGTCGTCTGCCAGCATCTGGTAGCTGCCTTCCATGCAGCCGACCGGGCTGTCCATGACGGTGCCGCTGGTGTACTCGTAGCTGTCGCCGGGACGCAAATAGGGGGTTTCTCCGACCACACCTTCACCTCGGGTTTCCTGCACCTTGCCGGTGGCGTCGGTGATGATCCAGTGGCGGCTGAGCAGGCGTGCGGCCTGGTTGCCGGTGTTGGTGATGGTGACGGTGTAGGCGAAAGTGTACCGGCCCAATGTCGGTGACGACTGGTCGGGCAGGTATTGGGGTTTGACGTGTACCTGGATATCGTAAATTTTCTGCTGAATCATGGTCGTTGGCGTGAGCTGGCTAATTTGAGTGCGCCCAGCAGACCTACGTCTGGATTGAGCACGATGTTGACCGGGATCTGGGTCAGTAACTTGTTCATCCGCCCCTTGTGCAGAAACGCCGCCATAAAATCCCCTTTTTGTAGTCGGGGCAGTATCTTAGCGGCAATTCCACCGGCGATGTACAGACCACCATAGGGTAGCACGCTCAGGGCCAGATTGCCTGCTTGAGCGCCATAGATTTGCACGAACATGTCCAGCGCCTGTCGCGCCAGCGGATGCTGTTGCTGGTTGGCCAGGTGGCTGATGTGGGCGGCGGCGTCGTCCTGGCTGAGTATGGCCTCCAGGGCGTCAGACGGCAGCGCCGCCCGATCGGCGAGAAACGAAAAAATGGCGACGAGTCCCGGCCCGGACAGGACGCGCTCCACCGACACGTGTGGGTAGCGCTGATTCAGAGTAGTCAGCAATTCCTGCTGCAGGGCATTGTTGGGGGCGAAGTCCACATGACCACCTTCGGTGGCGTGTACCCGGTATCCCTGTGGTTGCGGCAGTAGCAGGGCTTGCCCCAGACCGGTGCCTGCGCCGATCAGCGCCCGTGGCGCGTTTGGCTGAGGTTTTCCGGGTTGCAAGGTGAGCAGGTCGGATTCGGCCAGTTCATCCAGGCCGTAGCCGACGGCAGCAAAATCGTTGATCAGCAGTAGCCAGGGGATGTTGAGTTCAGCCTTGAGCTGCTCGCTGTCCAGCAGCCAGGGCAGGTTGGTGACCTGGGCCTGCTGTCCCTCCCTGGTTGGGTTGACCGGGCCGGCGACCGCCAGGCAGGCGGCATCAATCGGGCCGGTTTGGGCAATGACTTCGCGCAGCAGTTGGGTGAGGCTGGCGTAGTTGGCGCTGGGGTAGCTTTGTCGCCAGATCTCGCGCTGCTGGACGTCTTTGACCAATATCCGACTGCGGGTGCCGCCAATGTCAGCGGCCAGCCGCAAACTCATGACTGAGGTTCCAGGCGGCTGGCGGCCGCGTGGTCGAGCAACCAGTGCAATGTGTGGCTGGCGCGGATGTTCTCGATCGGATAGGGCGGCTGCTGGCTGTGCTGGTGGACCTGACGCATGACCTCGGCCTTTCCGGCGCCGGCGGAAAGAATGGCGACATGGCGGGCATGGTTGATCAACGGATAGCTGAAGGTGATGCGCCAGGTGTGAAGTTGTGGCACTTCGTTGGCGCAGACCCAGTTGTGTTGTTCGCTCAGGGCGGTGGTGCCGGGGAACAGTGAGGCAGTGTGGCCGTCTTCGCCCATGCCCAGCAAAATCAGGTCGAAGCAGCCCATGCCGTCGACGCTGGGAAGCTGGCGCTGCAGCAGCGCCTGGTAGCGCTGCGCGGCCTGCGCTGCAGGCAATTCGGCGTCGATGCGATGAATATTGGCGGCAGGAATGGCTGCGCGGTCAAACAACGCTTCCCTTGCCATGCGGTAGTTGCTGTCCGGGTGATCCGGTGGTACGCAGCGCTCGTCGCCAAAGTAAAAATGGCTGTGTTGCAGCAGCTCGGCATTGGCCAGTGTGGCGATGCGCTGGTACAGCAGCTTTGGAGTGCTGCCACCGGACAGGGCGATGTGAAAGCTGCCACGTTGGGCGATGGCTTGTTGGGCCAGACTTAGCCACAGTTCGGCGGCGGCTTGGTTGAGTTGTTCGATGCCAGCAAAAATTCGCAGTTGGCTTTCCATGTCGATGTTGAGACTCCTATTAGGCCGATCCCGCCTGGTGGCGGGATCGGTGGTTCGGTTCAAGCGGCATTTTGCGCTAATTTGTTGCGCTTTTCACCTATGGCGGCGAGCAGATTGTCAAACGATTTGGCAAACGTGGACACACCCTCGTCTTCCAACTCCTGCATGGCCTTGTTCATGTCGATGCCCAGCTTGGCCAGTTGACCGAATTGCGCCGGTGCCTGAGCCAAATTTTGCATCAGGGTGTTGGCGGCATTGCCGTGCTCGTGGAACGCTTTGGCGGTCGCTGGCGGAATGGTGTTGACGGTGTGTGGACCGATCAGTTGTTCGATGTACAGCACATCGCTGTAAGCCGCATTTTTGGTGCCGGTGCTGGCCCACAGCAGACGCTGAGGTACTGCGCCTGCGGATTTCAGTGCAGCGAAGTCTTTGCCGTCGAACAGTTTTTGATATTCGACGTAGGCGGCTTTGGCGTTGAGGACGGCGATCTGGCCATGCAACGCATCATGAGCCGCAGTTTTGCCGGCGCATTTGTCCAGCAGTGGGTCAAGTTTGCTGTCGACGCGACTGACGAAGAAGCTGGCGACCGAGGCGACGGCCAGTGATTCGCTGCGTTGTTTGCGGGCTTGCAGGCCACGGATGTAGGCTTTGGCCACTTCGACATAACGTTCCACCGAGAACAGCAGCGTGGCGTTGACGTGAATGCCGTCGGCGATCAGTTGCTCGATGACCGGAATGCCAGCCTTGGTGGCAGGAATTTTAATCATCGCGTTGGGGCGGTTAATGCGGCGGAACAGCTCGCGGGCTTCGTCAATGCTGGCCTGAGTGTTGTGTGCCAGGTCGGGTGAGACTTCCAGGCTGACGTAACCGTCCAGACCCTTGCTTTGATCATACACGCCGCGCAGTTTGTCAGCCGCGCCCTGGATGTCGCGAATGGCCAGTTCGAAGAAAAATGCGCGGTTGTCGGCGCTGGGTTTTTCCCGCAGCAACTGACGGATTTGGCTGTCGTAGTCGCTGCCGCTGGTAATGGCTTTTTCGAAAATGGATGGGTTGGAGGTGATGCCGCGCAGATCCTGATCTGCGATCATGCGTTCGATGTCGCCGTTGTCCAGCATGCTGCGCTGGATATTGTCGAACCAGAAGCTTTGTTCAAATTTTCGAAGTTGTTTGAGTGCGTTGCGTGTCATGGTTGATTCCTTGCGCTTGATTACGGGTTTGCTGAGCAACTACGTCGACGGGGCTAAGTTAGACTTTAATGTCTTAGAGTAGTTTAGTCGTTGCCCGGTTAATTATTGGGTTGCAAATATGGTGCACGGTAGCCTCAGGACGGCTGCCGAACGATGGCTAATGCTTCGGTCACGGCAGCTACCACGCGTCGTTCGATGTCCATCATTTCGTCATAGCTGAGGTAAAACGTGGTATCAACGTCAAAACGGACATAGCGCGGCGGCAGGCGGTTTAATGCCAGGCAGGCAGCGTCCTCGAACTGTTCTTGATCCAAAATCAGGTTCAGTTGCGCAGTTTGCTTGCGAATCTGGCTGAATACCAGGTTTTCGTAATAATTGTGTACGGTACTCATGGCGCTTCCCGGTCGTTGGCGTACAATTCACGGTGTTTATCGTGTCAAAGTGGGGCGTGCTTGAGTGTCTGAGGGCGAGTTTTGCCATGGGGTGTCAGGTAAAAACGTCAGTAGCGCCCGGGTGCATATCCAGTAAAATAAGGTTTCCCTAAGTCAGGTGGGTTATTTTGGTGCTCATGCATATGTCAGTCATCTCTCGAATTCTCGGATTAGCGCTGTTGCTGCTGTTGTCGGCCTGCGGTTTGGGTACATCACAAGTCATGGAGCCCACGCCCACCGGTCTGACCCTGGGCGTCGAGGAGGTCAGCCTTCCCTCCGGTTACATTGTTCAGCTTCAGCCCAAGATGGAATATTCTGACGGTACTTCCCGTCCGTACGATGGCGAGGTTTTGTGGGAAACCAATGATGAATCTGTTGCGCGTGCCTACGTAGGGCCGAACAAATCGAAAAACTTGCTGCAGACGCGAGGCACTAACGATGGTAGCAAGTGCACCATCAAATTGATGACCACCGACAAGAAATATGTCGGACGGTTTGATGTAAAACTGGTTCGTGCGGATCTGATGGCTCTGGAGCCGCAGTTGGTCAATGGCGAAGTGCGTCTGACCGGTCGGTTCGAACGCGGATATGGTGCGACCAAACAGCGGTACGTGCAGGATTTGACGTACAACTATTTCTTCTATTCCACCAATCCAGAGTTATTCACAATTTCTTCCTCGGGTGTTGCGCAAATCCTCAATGAGGGTTCGGGGTCGATGGTTTTGAACAATATTTTTCCCTCGGAAGGCGGCCATCATTCGTTTGAATACCAGGTGGACGTGAACCAGGGGCAGATGCGGTTTGGTGGACGCATTACCCCCAAGTCGCTGGAGATTGTAACTGTCCCCAGCCTGACCAAATTGCCCCTGTACCAGCAGGTGGATGTAAAAGTGATTGCGCATTACGAGGGGGGGCGCACGCAGGATGTGACCCGCTGGGCGGCGGTCTCCGAGTATTTATCCGATAATTTCCAATTGCTGCGCAAGTTCGGCGAGAATGGTGTGTTGACGGGGTATGCATTGCGCGGAGATCAGGAAGGGGAAGGTAATCTGGGAGTGGATTTTGCCGGCGCACAGGCCAAACTGTCGGTTGAAGTGGTGCCCGCGCAGTTGGAAAGCATCAGTGTGGTTTCCAGCAAAAATATCTGGAAATGGCCCAAGGGCGAGGAAGTTGGATTGACGGTAAAAGCCAAATACGTCAATGACGACACTCGTTACGATATTACCAGCAATCCTGACGTGCTGTGGACGGTGACGCCAACAGGCATCCTTGAGCGGGTGACGACGGAGAGCGGTACCTTTTATCGCGGCCTGCGGGCGAATGAGTCGGCGGTGCTGAAGCTGACCTATCAGGACAAATCGGTTGAGCAAAAGATAGAAATTACGCCGGCAGCGATTGAGCGCATAGAAATCGACAAAACCGACACCCAGGTGGCAGTGGGCGGTGTGCTGCAATTGATGGTTAACGCGATATACACCGACCGCACTGATCCTGCCTATGATGCCACCAGGTCGGTGGAAAGCGGCGCGGAATTCGCGTCGGTGGCTGCCGATGGCAAGGTGACCGGTTTGAAGGAAGGGGTTGCCCGTATTGGAGCCACATTGACCGGTACGGCCAAGGGTACGTTGCAGGCTACTGCGGATATCAGTGTTACGCCGATGAAACCGAGCAAACTGGTATTGAGCGCCGTGGGTGGCAAGACGCTGTTGTCGCTGGGTGAAAAAGTTGGCTTGTCTGTGCGGGCGGACTACAACGGTGCCAAGCCTGTGGTCGATCTGCGTAGCGACCTGATCAGTTGGCAAGTGGATCCTCCGGGCATGGGGGCGGTGACCACCAAGGGCGAATTTGTTAGCTACAACATCGGCAATGTGACGTTGGTTGGTACTTACGAAGGCGTGCCCAGTAATCCGCTGGTGTTCGAGATTGCTCCCAAGGGGGTGGCCAGTGTGGCGATTGATTTGCCGGTGCCCGCCCGTCAGTTTCCAGCAGGTATTTATCTGACTCCGATCCTGACAGTGATTGGTACCGATGGTTCGATACTGGCCGATTATGAATATTCGGTACAGTGGCAAACCAGCGATGCCAATGTCGCGGAAGTGATTAACGGCGTGTTGCAGCTGAATGGGCCGGGCAATGTGATTGTCTCCGCCCGGGTTAACACCAATCACGTCGCAAATCTGGTGCTGCAGGTGACCGCGGCGGGGCTACCCAGCATATCGGTATCGTTGCCTGCGGTGATCAACATGGTGGTTGGTGAAGTGCGTGATTTTTCAGTGACCTACGTCAATGCTGACGGTAATCTGGGCAATACGCCCAGTGATTTGCTGTGCATGACGGCAAATATCGGGGTTGCCCAAGGCAGCGTTTTCGATGTGGATAACCAGTTGTGTAGTGTGACCGCCATGGGGGTGGGAACGACTTCGCTGGTTATCGAAGACGGCAGTGGCGGTGCAGTCTCGTCAACGACGCAGATCAACGTGACCGAACTGCCCAGCCTCGGTACGTTCCAAGAGGGTGCGGTCTATGACATCAGTTCTGTTCGTGAATTGGACCCGGTCCAGCGGTATAGCCATGTGATCAACGGGTTGCCACTGAATCGGCGTTACACGGTAAAGGTGGTGACCGCCAACGGTGCTACGTTGCGACTGGATAAGAGCCGTCTGTGGGTTGCGCAGCGGCCCTATAGTTTTGGTGAGTCCTGTTTGGCCCTGGCGGCGAATCGCAATAGTTTGGCCTGTGGAGCCCTGACCAGTAGCGGTAAGTTATACGTTGGCGTGCTTGATGACCTGGGTGGAGTGCCTTACAGGCTGCAGGTGATGCCTGAAGTCTACGAAAACGAAGGTAGCACGGCGTATCCTGCAAAGACACTACAGCCGGCGGCGGCTGCAGTCAGCGGCATGGTGTCATCGAATGCGGCTATGGGGGATGCGCTAAGCATTTACAAACTGGCAGGTTTGGAGGCCAATACAAGCTACGTGTTGACAATGAGCGGCCAAACCGAAGTGGTCTACATGAATTTGTATTCCGACTCGGCGGGTGATTTGTGTCCTCAGGTACCTGATTCTGCGGCAGTGGCGAGTGCCTTGCCGTCCACGGTGCAGCGCTGCGAATTTATTTCGCCGCCGGACGCCGGGAACCTGACCTTGCGGGTGTATGGTCATAAGGAGGGTTTGGCCGAACCCGGTGCGTCAGCCATTGGCGGTGCGTCCTACAATCTGCAATTCAGCAAAGCGCTGTAACTCAGCATCGAATCCAATTTTCTGGATTCGATTTCATTTTTTTGCCTGTGCGACCGATTAACTGTTAGCTCTCAACCGCCTAGCCGGTTGGGAGCGCAGTAGCCCAATGATTTTGTTAGAAAATGTGGCAAAGGGAGCTGGCATGGCTTTTTCTGGTGGATTGTCTATTCGCGCAAAGCTGAATATCAGCATTGCGCTTATCTTTTTGGCCGTAATGGTGGTGAGCACCCTGGTGTCGGTTGACCGCGAGCGCCAATATGCGCTTTCCGTTGCCAAGCAGCAGGTCACTGACTTGACCACCTGGTATTTCGACAGTCTGAACACCATGATGCTGACTGGCACGATGGATCAGCGAGGATTGCTGCGCGAAAAGTTGCTGTCGCGTGATCACGTACGAGAGGCGCGAGTGATTCGCGGCCTACCAGTATCGATTCAATACGGTTCAGGTTCAGCTGATGCCCAAGCGGTGGATGATCTGGATAACCTGGCACTGCAAGGTGAGCCACAAACCGTGGTCAGCGAAACCGACACAGGACGGATATTGACGATCCTGACGCCGTTTGAAGCGACGCGCGACACCCGCGGCGTTGACTGTCTGGCCTGTCATGAAGTGCCCGAAGGTTCGGTCAATGGTGCAGTGCGCGTCAGTTTCTCACTGGAAGAAATGGATGCCAAAGTCAAAGAAGAAACCCTGTTCAACATCGCGATGAACCTGGGTTTGTTTGCGCTTGGATTGTTGATCGCCAACCTGCTCATCAATCGTTGGTTTAATCGCCCAGTCAGTCACATGATGGAAGTATTGCAATCTCGTTCTGAAGGCGATGAAAACGCACGGATGGAATGGGACAGCAATGACGAAATGGGACGTTTGGGTGAAGTCTTCAACACCATGGCGGACAATATCAGCGTCGCGCACGAGCGTGAACATGCCACCGCCAATGAATTGAAATCCAAAGTGGACAGTCTGCTCGCGGTGGTCAATCGCGTGGCTGAGGGGGATTACAGCGCTACGGTTGGTTTTGATGGTAAAGATGCGATCGGTGAGTTGGGTACTCGGTTGCAGGTGATGGTCGACTACATTCGTGGCTCGATTGAAGAGAAACGTGAAGCAGTTGATGTATTGCAACAAAAAGTGGATTTGCTGCTACAGGTGGCTAATCACGTTGCCGAAGGGGATCTGACCGCCAGCGTCCACATGGAAGGTGAAGATGCCTTCGCCAAGCTGGCGATGGGCGTACAAGGGATGATTCAAAGTTTGAACGAACTGGTCGCGCAGATTCAACATTCTGGAGTGCAACTGGCCGCCGCTGCCACCGAAATTTCTGCCTCCATGTCGCAACTGGAAGTAACCGCAGAAAATCAGGCGCAAACCACGCACGACATCGCCGCGACGGCGACTGAAATTTCTGCTACCACCAAAGATCTGGTACTCACCATGGATGAAGTGGGGCGTGTGGCAGAGCGCGCCTCCAATTCGGCAGAAGACAGTCACGCTGGCTTGTCGCGCATGGAAAATATTATGCGCCAGTTGGCCGAGGGTGTTGTCACCGTGGGTGACAAACTGGAACTGCTTAAAGAAAAAGCCTCCAGCATCAGCGGCGTCGTGACTACCATTTCCAAAGTGGCCGATCAGACCAATCTGTTGTCGCTAAACGCGGCAATCGAGGCGGAAAAAGCCGGCGAATCTGGTCGTGGCTTTGCGGTGGTCGCTGTGGAAATTCGCCGCCTTGCCGACCAGGCTGCGGTATCGACTCTGGACATTGAGCACATGATTCGCGAGATGCAGGACTCGGTTGCTGTGGGAGTTGACAGTATTCGTTTCTTTACCGATCTGGTGCGTCACGGGGTCAACGAGGTGCAGATCGTCAGCAAACAGCAGTCGGAAATTATCGATCTGGTAGAAACGCTCAGTCCGCGTTTTGAGGCGGTGCATCAAGCGATGCATTTCCAATCTCAAGGGGCGGAGCAAATTAACGAGGCGATGATCAAGCTGAACGAA
>Ga0224510_10000235_pt1 | contig 46486 bp, 43 predicted proteins | sample SF_May12_sed_USG_FD_170161 | JGI IMG/M metagenome (GOLD analysis project Ga0224510, IMG submission 170161) | Sediment microbial communities from San Francisco Bay, California, United States - SF_May12_sed_USGS_4_1 | ecosystem: Environmental > Aquatic > Marine > Sediment | place: USA: California... | reverse complement strand
CTGGAGCGGTTCTACAATCCGCGACGACGGCACTCGAGTCTGGGTGGAATCAGCCCGGTGGAGTACGAACAACGAGCTACATTAGCTTAGGTCGGTGAACGCGGAAGCTGGGGCACGTCACGCCGTTGTCAAATTGCGTGAAACAGCCGGATATCATGATTGAATTCCGCTTAAGTTCCTGAAATGAATAGACCACAAAGGCAGATATGGGTCAAACGGAACGACGGAGATATGCGGCATGGAGGCCAATCCAAAATTGCTTGTCCAGGTCCGAAACAAGCTGCGTACAAATCATTACAGCTACCGGACCGAGCAGCAGTACCTTGCGTGGATTCGTCGCTTCATTCTGTTCCAGGGAAAGCGCCATCCGCGCGAGATGTCCGGTACTGAAGTCGAGCAGTTTCTTACCTGGCTGGCAGTCGATCGAAAAGTATCTGCATCGACACAAAACCAGGCCCTTTCGGCCATCCTGTTTCTTTACCGGCAGGTACTCGAGATCGAGTTGCCATGGCTTTCAAACATAACCCGGGCACGCAAACCGGCGCGACTGCCGGTCGTGCTGTCAAGACAGGAGGTGCAGGTCCTGCTGAACCACGTCGACGGCCGGTTCCGGCTGGTGGTGCAACTCCTGTACGGATGCGGGCTGAGACTGATGGAAGGGCTGCGCCTCAGGGTCAAGGACGTCGACTTCGAGTACATGCAGATTGTGGTCCGCGATGGCAAGGGTGCGAAAGACCGGGTGACCGTGTTGCCCGACCTGCTGGTCGAGTCCCTGAAGGCTCATTTGCGCACCGTTCACGATGAGCACGAAAATGCCCTCCGGTGCGGTACCGCCGGTGTTGAATTGCCATTCGCATTGGCACGCAAGTATCCGAACGCAAGGCTGCAATGGGCATGGCAGTACGTGTTTCCTGCGGCGCGTGCTTCTACAGATCCCCGGTCCGGCGCTGTTCGCCGCCACCATCTGCACGAAACGGGTGTGCAGCGCGCGGTTCGTCGAGCCGCCCGTGACGCGGGCATTCTCAAACCGGTGGGTCCGCATACGCTGCGGCATTGTTTCGCCACTCATTTGCTCGAGCGGGGTTACGACATTCGCACCGTCCAGGAGCTGATGGGCCACGCCGACGTTCGCACGACGCAGATTTACACACATGTAATGAAGAAGGGTGCGAGCGGTGTCAAGAGCCCGCTGGACTGACAACATCGCCGTATGAGTAATGGCCTCAATACGCTACTATCTCGAACCCGATTTTTCCCCAGGCACCCATGCGCGAATCCTATAAAAGTGTTGCCGCAATGCTCACCGACCTGCGGCCGGTCGACCCGGTGTATTGCGTCTACCCGCACGTCTATCGCGCGGTGGCCGAGGAGTTCATGGCCGGTTTCCCTGGGCGCGTGCTGTACGCGATCAAGGCGAACAACGAGCCCAAGGTCCTGCAGGCATTGCTCGACGCCGGCATCACGCACATCGACTGCGCCTCCTTGCAGGAGATCCGTGACGTTCGTGCCCTGAGCCAGGAGGCGACCTGCTATTTCATGAATCCCGTGCGCCTGCGCGGTGCGGCGCGCGCGGCGCAACAGGAATTCGGCGTCAGACATTTCGTCGTTGATCACGCGGCCGGGCTCAAATTATTGCTCGGTGAAATCGACGCAAAGCATTGCGTCATCTTCGTGCGCCTCGCCGTGCACCACAAGTCGGCACGCGTGGACTTGTCCAGCAAGTTCGGCGCCAATGCCGATGACACGCTCGCACTGTTGCAGGCGGTTGCCGACGCGGGCGCCGAACCCGCGCTGGCCTTCAACGTCGGCTCGCACGTCATGAGCCCGGACGCCTATGTGCACGCCATCGAGACCGCCATCGGCGTGCTCGAGCGTCTGCCCTTCAAGTTGCGCCTCATTGATATCGGCGGCGGCTATGCCAAGCCTTACCCGGGATTCGCGGCGCCGCCCATGTCCGACTACTTTGCCGCCATCGTCAAGGCCGCGCGCTTTTCGCTGCTACCTGGCGGCGAACTCATGGCGGAACCTGGCCGTGCGCTCGCGGCGCCTGGCCTCTCCGCCGTGGTCGAAGTGCTGCTGCGCAAAGACAACAAGCTCTATCTCAACGATGGCATGTACGGCGTCTTCTGGGAGCTGCGTTACGACGCGCACGACCGCTACCCGGCGCAGGCCTGGCGCGATGCGAAACCGCTCAACGGCCCGACCCAGGCCTTTCAGCTGCTGGGCCCGACCTGTGACTCGGACGACAAGCTGCGCGGACTGGTGGAACTGCCGGCCGATATCCGCATCGGCGACTACATCGAATTCGGTTCGATCGGTGCCTACAGCCTGAGCGGCCGCTCCGATTTCAATGGCTTCTACAGCGATCTGGTCGTCAACATTACCGACCCGGCCTCCCTGCCGCCCGGCTGAATCCGCAGCTATTCATTGGCGGGCAATCAGCGCATCATCAGGTGCTCGCCGCCAGGCAATTTAGGCTTGGTTGCGGTCAATTAACGGAGTAGCTACTGATGTTCAAACGAATGCTTCTGCTGGTGCTGATTTTCCCGGTGCTGTCGGCATGCAGTTCGCTGTGGCTGGCAGCAAATTCCGGCAACACACGCCAGGGCGCCTCGAGCAGCCTGGTGGATTACCTGTATCCGAACGGCGAGATACCACCCGCCGTCAGTGATCAGTTGCCATCCTTAAGCCTGCCGCTGCGCGTCGGCATCGCTTTCGTGCCCTCGCCCTACCAGGGCGACATTGCGGCGGCCGAGAAACAGGAATTGCTCGAACAAGTAGCTAATGCATTTCGCGACCGGCCCTACGTGCAATCGATTGATGCGATTCCCGACACCTATATGCAATCGGCCCGCGGCCTGACCGGTATGCAACAGGTTGCGAGCCTGTATGGCGTCGATGTCATGGCGCTGGTGTCCTATGACCAGATCTCCTTCACGGACGAGAAAAAAAGCTCGCTGCTGTATTGGACCATCATCGGTGCGGTCGCGGTCAAGGGCAGTACCAATGAGGTGCAGACCCTGATCGACACTGCTGTTTTCGACGTCGCGACGACCAGGCTGCTGTTTCGTGCGCCCGGCTCCCACCGCAGCGAAGAAGATTCGACCTTGATCGACCTGAGCAAGGACCTGCGCAAACTGCGCAGTGCCGGATTCAGCGCTGCAACCGCTGACATGATCGTCAACCTGGATACGGAACTGGACGGCTTTCGCGAGGCGGTGGCGCGCGGCGAACGCGCCGAGGTGCAATGGCGCGAAGGCGCCGGCGTCGGCGGCGTTGGCAGCCTGGCGCTGTCGCTACTGGCGTTGTTAGTGCTGGTCGCGTTCTGCCGGGAGTGGCGACACCGGCGCCTGCAGCCATCGCGCATCCGCATCGATCGGCGCCGCCAGCGTTAACAGGAACGCCTCGAGCTGACGCAAGTCACTGCGGCGCAGCTTCAGCGGTTTCGCCTCGTTGTGGCCGATCATTGCCAGCGGCGCCCTGTTGTAGTGTTCGAGCACCTCGGACAAAGTTTCGATCTGGCCCTGGTGCATGAACGGCGCTGTGTTTTCCAGGTTTCGTAGCGACGGCGTGCGAAACGCGCCGGTCAGTTCCTGCCCGCTGCGCACGAAGTCGAGCTCGGCGCAGCTTTGCGTCGCGTCGTCGCTGTAGGCGCCGCGGCAGTTGAATTCGTTCGCCAGCACTTCGCGCACGCCCACCACGCGCCCCTTGTCCGGCAGTTCGCCCGGGAACGAGATCACGCCGGTGTTATGAAACTCGTTGTTGGTCAATAACGGGCCGTTGTGGCATTGCGTGCAATTGGCTGCGCCGATGAAGAGCTGCAGTCCGACGATTTCATCGGCGCTGAAAATCTCGGCCTGCGGTGCGAAATCTCCCGCTGCAAGCGCGGCAACATAATCGTCGAAGCGCGATCGACCGGGCACCAGCAAACGCTCGTAAGCAGCAAGTGCCTTGCCAATGTTGGCAAAGGCGCGGTTCACAGACTGCCGGTCATCGAGATCGGGCAGTTCATCGAACAGTTGCCGGTAGCGCGTGCGATAGCCCGGGTCGTTCACGACCAGTGTCACGAGCTGCTGCCGGTTGCTGCCGTGTTCCTTCGCATCCTCGAGCGGCGACAGCGCTTGTGCCCACTGGCTGTCACGCCGCCCGTCCCAGTACAGCCATGGGCTGTAGGCCGTGCCCACAATGCTCGGCGTATTGCGTTTCGAGGTGCCGATCGCCTGGCCCTTTGGCAAGCCGTCGCTGAAGCGCCGTATCGGCTGGTGGCAGGTCGCACAGGAGATGCCGCCGTTGGCGCTGAGCCGCGCATCGAAAAACAGGGCGTGGCCAAACTCGGCGGCACGCGGATCGTCGGCCACGGCGTTGCTCGGGTCGGCCGGCACCGGGCCAAGGCTTGCCAGCGACAGCGATTGCAGCACGGCGACCTCGCTCTGGGTCCAGGGTCGCGGCGTTGCCGGCCAGTAGTACCAGCCAGCGGCGCACACGCTGGCAACGAGCGCCATCAAAAGTGCGTGCTTCACAGGATCAACGCGATCACGACCGTGTCGGTACTGCTCCCGGCCGTAATGCTTAAGGTGATTTCCCAGGGCCCGGCCATGTGAAAGCGCAGGCCATCGAGCCGGTAGTCACCGCCACCGAGTTCGGTCGTGATGCGCGGCTCGGTAGGCAGGCCGTGATTGTGCAGCGGCATGCCGCCCGATACCTGGATGCTTGCGCCAGGCACGGCCTCGCCGGCCGCGTTTTCGAGATGCAGCCGCCAGGCATGCAGCGTATTGATCGTCAGCGGTTCGATCTCGGCCTTGTAGCGCACCACGAACAGTCCGTTTCTCGAAACCCAGTCGGCATCGTCGCCCAGCGCAGCAGCGCAGAGCAGCAACAACACCAGCGCAAACCGTTTCATCGCCACCACCGCGCCAGCCGGCCACTCATGTAGAGGTACAGCAGTTCGGCCAGCAACAGCAGACCGACGACCACCGGCCAGTAGCCGAAGCCAGTGTAGCCCACCTCGAACGGAAATACGGCAATATGCAAGCGCTCGCCGGTATCCGGCGTCGCCGTGACCACGCCGATGTAGTCGCCCTCTTCGGCAAAATCGTAAATCGCAGTAAAAACGTCCGGCTCGATCGCGGGCGCCTGGTACATCACCGTGACGCTCTCGAGGTCATCAATCGCCGCGACATCGTCCCAGCGCGCGAACCGGCCCTTGCCCGTTACATCGCGAACAATGCGAAAGTCCACCGGCACGCGGCGCATTTCATCGTGCAAATACTCCATGACGAAGATGCTTTCGGTCGCGTCCGGCAGGTCCTCACAAAATTCCTTGTGACCACTGGTCAACGGCTGGTAGATCTTGAAGTGCGCCTTGAGGTAGCTGATCCTGATGACACAGACATCCTCTTCCTCGACGACGCCGCCGTGGGCATGAGCCTGTTGCACAAAAACCGGCAGCAGCAAAACGACCAGGCCTGCACATCGCTGCAGCAACTTCATCAATGTTTGCTGGCCACCGCGGCGGTGAACACCACGTCCGTCGAACTGTTGAGCGCCGTCTCCGCCGAGTCCTGCAGGATGCTGATAACAAAGCCGACCGCCACCACCTGCATCGCGACCTCATTGTCGATACCGAACAGGCCGCAGCTCAGAGGAATCAGCAGCAACGAGCCACCGGCGACACCCGAGGCGCCGCAGGCCGACAGTGCCGCAACCACGCTGAGTAACAACGCGGTGGCGAAATCGACGTTGATGCCCAGTGTGTGCGTTGCGGCCAGCGTCAGTACCGTGATCGTAATCGCGGCGCCACCCATATTGATGGTTGCGCCGAGCGGAATGGAAATGGCGTAGGTATCCTTTTCCAGTTGCAGTTTTTCGCACAGTGCGAGGTTGACCGGGATATTGGCCGCCGAACTGCGCGTGAAGAATGCCGTCACGCCGCTTTCGCGCAAGGCCATGAACACCAGTGGATAGGGGTTGCGGCGCGTTCGCAGCCAGACAATGAGCGGGTTGATCAGCAACGCAACAATCAGCATGCAGCCGAGCAGCACCGTCAACAGGCGTGCATAACTGCCGAGCACGGACAGCCCGGACGCGGCGAGATTACCCGCCACGAGGCCAAAAATACCGATCGGCGCGAGGCGAATAACGATGCGCACGATGTGCGTGACCGCATCAGCAATGTCGGCGAGCATGCGGCGCGAGGTTTCCGCGGCCTGGTGCAGGAAAATCCCGAGCAATACACCCCAGGCGAGAATGCCAATGTAATTTCCGCTGAGGATGGCATTAACCGGGTTATCGACCAGCTTTTGCAGCAGGCCCCGGAGTACCTCGATGATGCCCTGCGGCGCGCCATTACCCGCTTCGGGGAGTTGCAGCACGAGGGTGGTCGGAAACAGCATGCTTACCGTCACCGCGAGCAGTGCGGCGGCGAAAGTACCGATGAGATACAGGATGACGATCGGGCGTAATTGCGCCGTATGGCTGGCGCGCCGGTTCGCGATCGCCGCAGCGACCAGCACGAGTACCAGCACGGGTGCGACGGCCTTCAGCGCCTGCACGAACAGGTCGCCGAGCAGCAGGCTGGATTTTGCCGCCGCCGGTGCGAGCTGTGACAGTAAGACACCAGCAACGATGCCAACCGCGATTTGCACCACGAGACTGCCCGACGTGATTTTTTGAAACAGTGTTTTTGTTGTCATGGGCAGAGTCTAGCAACATACATGCCGCGCCCGCACACCGACTGTCGCGGACCGGCGACAGGCCTCAGTATTGTGATCGCAGTCACGATTTTGTCAGGCCCAGACGCTACCATGGACTTCGGTTAATCCATCACGATGGCAGCGCTCAGCGCGATCTCTATGAAGCGGCGAATATTCCCTGGTGTGCAAACCCCCTGGCTCCTGCTGGCGCTGCCAATAATGGCGGCGTCCTTGAGCGCCTGTTACGAGACGTCCTATGACGAAGCGGTCAAGAAGTTAAATAACGGACCCCCGCCGCCGCCACCACCGCCACCCCCGGGCGGATTCGGGCCGACTTTTTCCGAGATCCAGGCCAACGTTTTCACGCCTTCCTGCGCAACCTCGAATTGCCATGCCGGCACCCTTCTGGGCGGCGGCCTGGACCTGACGGCAGCCAGCAGTTACGCCATGCTTGTCGGAGTCGCGAGCACACAGAGCGCGGGCGTGCAGCGCGTGAATCCGGGCAATCCGAACAACAGTTACCTGGTGCAAAAGCTCGAGGGACCCGGTACTACAGGCAATCGTATGCCACCGAGTGGCGCCCTGCCTGCAGCCACGATCACAACGATTCGCCAGTGGATCACCGACGGCGCGATTGACGACCGGGTCGCGCCAAGCACACCGATTCGAGTAACGTCCTTGTCGATCGTGCCGGGAAGCACGCTGACGACATCGCCAAACCAGATCACCGCCGGCTTCGATCGCGATCCGGATGCCAGCACGGTGAACGCGAACACTTTCATCCTGCAGCGCAGCAACAACGACGGCGTATTCGGCGACGGTGACGACATCGCGATCACGGCCGCCTCGATCAGCGTGCCCGGTGCGAACCCGCGTAACGCTGTGTTCACGCTGAACGGCACGCTCGCCGACGATACCTATCGCATACGGCTGCTCGGCTCCGGCGCGTCAATCATCATGGACCAGGCTGCGAACGCACTCGACGGTGAATTCTCGGGTAACTTCCCGTCCGGCAACGGCGTTGCCGGCGGTGATTTCGCCGTGCAGTTCACCATGTCGGCGCCGGTCGTTCTCGGACCGACGCTGGACCAGATCCAGGCCGTTATTTTCACACCCTCCTGTGCCACCGCAGGTTGCCACAACGCCGGTTCGCAGGCCGCTGGCCTGTCGCTGGCTGATGCCGATACCAGTTTCCTGGAACTGGTCGGGCAGTTCAGCAACCAGGTCGGGCAGACCAATGTGATGCTGGTGGCGCCAAACGACCCGAACAACAGCTATTTGATCCACAAGATGGAGAATGCAGCCAGCATCACCGGCAACCGGATGCCGCCCGGAGTTGCCATCCCGCAGGCCGACATCAACCAGGTGCGGCTCTGGATTTCGAATGGAGCCTTGCGCTAGCCGCTGCTATTGAAATCCGAAATCTTCTTTGCTAAAAAATTGCCCCCGCGCCATCATGGCGCGCTTTTTCAAACCGCAAAGAATTCGATGCTTGAGATTGACCGACTCTCTAAGTACTACGGCCAGCACAAGGTCGTCGATGACTTGAGCTTTCACTGCCAGGCTGGCGAGGTGCTCGGGTTCCTCGGCCCGAACGGCGCCGGCAAGTCGACCACGATGAAAATGATCACGGGCTTCGTCGCACCGAGTTCCGGCAGCGCGCGCATTTGCGGCCACGACATCCAGGCCGAAACGCTGGCCGCGCAGCGCCGCATCGGCTACCTGCCCGAAGGTGCGCCCTGCTACGCCGAGATGACGCCGGCACAATTTCTCGCGTTTATCGCCGACATCCGTGGCATGGCCGGTGCAACGCGTGCGAGCCGCATTGAGGAAGTGGTGCAGTTGCTGCACCTCGGGCCGGTGCTCTCGCAAACGATCGAGACACTGTCGAAAGGCTTCAAGCGGCGCGTCGGCCTGGCGCAAGCCATCCTGCACGACCCGGACGTATTGATTCTCGATGAGCCTACTGACGGGCTCGACCCGAACCAGAAACACGAAGTGCGCGAACTGATTCGCTCGATGTCGAAACAAAAACTGATCGTCATTTCGACACATATTCTTGAGGAAGTCAGTGCCGTCTGCACACGCGCCATCATCATTGCCGACGGCCGGCTGCTGGTGGACGACACGCCCGGGAATCTCGCCGCGCAGGGCAACGGTGATCTGGACGAAGTGTTTCGCCGCATCACGGAGGCGCGCGCCGCATGAACATGATCAAGGCACTGTTTCGCCGCGAGCTGCACAGTTATTTCGCGACACCGGTCGCCTACGTGTTCATGGTCATTTTCCTCATGCTCATGGGCGCATTTACGTTTTATCTCGGCAATTTCTACGAGCGCGGCCAAGCCGACCTGCAAGCCTTTTTCAGCTTTCATCCCTGGCTGTACCTGTTCCTGGTGCCGGCCATTGCGATGCGCCTCTGGGCGGAGGAGCGCAAGTCGGGCACCATCGAATTGCTGATGACGCTGCCCGTCACACCGCTGCAGGCGGTGCTTGGCAAGTTCCTTGCCGCCTGGGCGTTTGCCGGCATCGCGCTGGCGTTGACGTTCCCGGTCTGGATCACCGTGAATTACCTCGGTGACCCGGACAATGGCGCCATACTCGCCGCCTACATCGGCAGCCTGCTGATGGCCGGCGGTTTTCTCGCCATCGGCTCGTGCCTGTCCGCGGTAACGCGCAACCAGGTGATCGCGTTCATCCTCACAGTGGTGGTCTGCTTCGGATTCCTGCTGGCCGGCTTTCCACTGGTACTCGATGCGTTTTCCGGCTGGGCCCCGCAGTTGCTCATCGATGGTATCGCGTCTTTAAGCTTCCTCACACATTTCAGCGCGATCTCGAAAGGCGTTATCGACCTTCGTGACCTGCTGTACTTCGCGCTGCTGATTTCTGCGTTCCTGTACGCCAATACGATCGTGCTGGGCTGGAAACAGGCGGACTGACAGGAATACCGTTGATGAGTACGCGCACCCAGACCCGTTTTAGCGCCACGACCCTGGTACTGATCGCCGTCGCTTTCCTTGCCGCGACGATGGTGTCGAACCTGCTGTTCCGCGGCGTGCGTATCGACCTGACCGAGAACCAGCTCTACACCCTGTCGGAGGGCACCAAGCGCATCCTCGGCAACATCGACGAACCGATCAACCTCTACTTCTTCTTTTCCGACCAGGCGACCGCCGCGGCACCCAGCCTGCGCGACTACGCCAATCGCGTGCGCGAGATGCTGCATGAATTCGCGAACGCGAGTCGCGGCAAGGTCCGGCTCAGCGTGATCGATCCCGTGCCGTTTTCCGAAGAGGAAGACCAGGCGGCACAATTCGGCCTGCAGGGGATCGGGCTGGCCGCGAGTCCGGACCCTGTATATCTCGGGCTGGCGGGTACCAACAGTGTCGGCGATGAGGAGATCATCGGCTTTTTCCAGCCTGACCGGGAAGCGTCGCTCGAATACGATCTCGCAAAACTCGTCAGCACGCTGGCCGAACCCGAACGCAAGGTGGTTGGTCTTTTGTCCGGGGTGTCGATGAGCAGCCAGTTTGACCCGCAGACGCAGCGCGTGCAGCCGGGCTGGGTTGCCTACCAGCAGGCGGGCCAGTTGTTCGAAATCCGTGACCTTGGTATCTCGCTCGAGACCGTGCCCGAGGATATCGGCCTGTTGTGGATCGTGCAGCCCAAGGACCTGGACGAGGCGACCCAGTACGCGATCGACCAGTACGTGCTGCGCGGCGGCAAGGCACTGATCTTTGTCGATCCGCTGGCGGTCATCGATGCGACGGCCGATGCCGGCATGCCGCAGGGTATGCCGCCGATGGGACAGGCCTCGGATCTGCCGGCGCTTTTCAAAGGCTGGGGAATCGAGTTCGATGCCACCCAGGTCGTTGCCGATGCGCAACTCGCCCTGCAGATCAATACCGGTTTCGGCACCCGGCCGTCGCGGCACTACGGTTACCTTGGCATTTCCAGTGCAGAAATGAGTTCCAGTGACATCGTCACCGCGGAGCTCACTACGATCAATGCAGCAATGCCGGGCCGCATCTCACTCGCCGACGGCAGTTCTGCAAGCCTCGAACCCTTGCTGACGTCGTCGTCAGCCTCGGCAATGATGCCGGCGTCGCGGTTCATTTACCTGCCCGACCCGTCGTCCCTGCAGAACGGCTTTGTTGCCAGCGGCGAGCCACAAGTGATCGCGGCGCGTATCGGCGGCACCCTGCCGAGCGCTTTTCCCGACCGTAACGACGATGCGCACCTCGCGACGTCGGTCGAGCCGGTCAACCTGATCGTGGTCGCCGACGTCGACATGCTCAGCGATCACCTCTGGGTTCAGGTGCAGAATTTCTTTGGCCAGCAGATCGCGAATGCCTTTGCGAGCAACGGCGCTTTCGTTGTCAACGCGCTTGAGAACCTTGCCGGAAGCTCCGACCTGATTGCAGTACGCAGTCGCGGCACGTTTGCACGCCCGTTCACGCGGGTGGATGAATTGCGCGTCGATGCCGAGGCGCGCTTCAAGGAAACCGAGCAGCGCCTGCAACAGGAACTGGCCGAAACCGAGAGCCGCCTGGGCGAACTGCAGTCTGCGCGCGAGGACACCGGCAGCCTGCTGCTAACCAGTGAGCAGCAAAGCGAGATCGACCGTTTCATCGACCAGCGCGCGTCGATCCGCAAGGAATTGCGTGCGGTACAGCGCGGACTGGACCAGGACATCGAGAACCTGGGCACAGTGTTGAAGATCATCAACATCGGCCTGGTGCCGCTACTCCTGACGGTTGTGACCTTGCTGGCGTTATGGCAGCGACGCCGGGCGCGGCCATGAACCGCAAGACCGTTCCGGTACTCCTCGCGATCATCGCCGGTTTGCTGCTGATGCTGCTGGTGCTGCGCGGCAACGAGGGCGAACGGGTTTCGGGCGAGCTGCTGTTGCCGAACTTCGGGCCGGTTGCCAACGACACCACCAGTATTACGATCCAGGGGCCGGAAGGCAGCGATGCGGTGGCCTTGCGGCGCGTCGAAGAGCAATGGCAGGTCAGTAATCGTGACAATTACGCGGCCGACATCGGCAAGCTCAGGCAACTGGTCATTGCGCTCGCCGAAGCGAGGATCCTCGAAGAGAAAACCTCCGACCCGGCGCTGTACGAGAGGCTCGGCGTGGATGATCCCGAGAGTGGCGGCAAGGGCAGCCGCGTGACGGTAGCCGGCGCGGACTTCGAGTACACCGTGATTCTCGGCAACCAGACACAAGGCAAGTATCGTTACGCGCGTGACGCCGCGGCGGCACCGAGTTACCTGCTCGACAAGGACCCGTCCCTGCCGACAACGGCGGACGACTGGTTGCTTGCGGACCTTCTCGACATCGCTGCGAAACGCGTAAGGCAGGTGCGCATCGCGCACGCGGACGGCGAAACAATCGTCATTTCCAAAGATACCGAGGAGCAGACCGACTTCAGTGTGCTTGACATGCCGGCCGGCCGCGAACTGAGCTACGCGACGGTCGCTAATGGCATCGGCGGCGCTCTGTCGGCCCTGAAGCTCGAATCGGTGCGGCCCGGGGTCGAGTCGCCCGCCACGACAACCACAGAATTCCTGACCTGGGACGGCCTGGCAGTTACCGCCGAGATCATTGCGGACGGTGATGCGTCCTGGATCCGTTTTTCTGCCGCAACGAGTGACGCGGAAGCAACCGCGACCGACGAGGCAGCCGACATCAACCGGCGCCTGGCGGGCTGGCAGTACCAGTTACCGGATTACAAGAAGGATCTTCTGGTGCGGCGCTGGGACGATCTGCTCAAGGCGATCGACTAGAACCTGCGAAGCTGCGATACACTGCATCATGAAAAAATTCCTGCGTTACCTTGCCTGGAGCGTGGCGGCCATCGTGGTGCTCGCCGTCGGTGCCAGTTTTGTGTTGGCGCGCATGGCGGCCAGCCGCTACGAGACAGAATGGACCGTACACAACGCGGATTTTCCGATTCCGTTTCCGCTTGCGGGGAATGAACTCGCGGCCAGTACCCAGCCCGAGGCCGATGCGCTCGAGGCAGCAATTCGCCGCGGCCAGCACCTTGTTGACAGCCGCGTTGGCTGCAAAGGCTGTCATGGCGGCGACCTGGGTGGCGCGGCCATCGTTGATGTGGCGTTGGTCGGGCACTGGATCGCACCGAACCTGACGGCCGGTGCCGGCAGCGTGGTCGAGGGCTATACGGCCAACGATTGGGACCGTGCCGTGCGGCACGGCGTGCGTCGCAACGGTCAAACGTCATCCATGCCGTCACAGGACTTTCTCAATCTCAGCGACCACGAGTTGTCAGATATCGTCACGTACATTCGTTCCATGCCGGCGGTCGATCGCGATCTGGGTCCGGTTCGTTTCGGGCCGGTATTCAATTACCTGGTTGCGACCGATCCCAATTTGATGATTGCCTTCAAGCTCGATCACAACAAGCCGCACGCCGTGGAGCCGCCGATCGCGGCGCCGGGCGCGGAACTCGGGGCGCACATCGCGCAAGTCTGCAGCGGTTGTCATGGCGCGAATTTTTCGGGTGGCAAGCTCGCCGGCGATCCCAATATGCCCATTGTCGCGAACCTGACACCGCACGAATCGGGTTTGCGTGACTGGACCGAGGAAGACTTCATTCGCGCATTGCGTGAGGGCAAGCGCAAGGATGGCACGGACATCAGTCCCATGATGCCCTGGCGTGCCTATGCGCAGATGACCGACACCGAGATCCGAGCCTTGTGGGCCTACCTCGAGACAATTCCGGCCGTGGAAAAAGGCGCGCGCTAGCAGCCAGTCGAGCACCAGGCCAGGGCAAGCAGCATGTTGGCCGGCTGGCAGTACCGGTTACCGGATCACGACAAGGGTCTTCCTGTCAGGCGGTCGACGCGCCTTAGTCCTGCCGGCGAAGCCGGGCGACAAAAGCAGCCAGTTCTTCATCCTCGATGGCCGCAACATGTTCGTCGGCCGGATAATGACCGCCCAGCACCTCGGCACGAAACGCGGCCAGCGCTTCGATGCGCTCCGCCTGCGCCCGGGCACGCAACGCTGCGAGGTCGCCGTAGGCTTTTGCGTGCCGCGGCTGGCGCGCGCTCTCCCCACAGATGTCGGACGTGAACAGGAAGATCACGTCGGCGTCGCGGCCTGAACCGAGCGAGATCGTGACCAGCCGCGTGCGCTGCCGAATCTCGCGCATCACCCGTGCCGGAATGAGTTCGCATTCAACCGCAAACGCACCGGCATCTTCGAGTCGCCGAAACTGGTCCCAGAGCGCGGTCGCTTCCGCGGCTGTTTTGCCGACGGCTCGCACACCGCCATACAGCGTGGATTTCTTCGGCACGAAGCCGAGATGACCCATGACGGGTATGTCCTCGTCGGCGATACGGCGGATGCTGGCGAAGCGGCGTGCGGTAATCACCGCATCGGCGCCGCTTTGCAGCGCAGTATAGGCGGTGCCCAGCAGGTCGTCGTCACTGACCGCTCCCGAAAAGTCGATTGCCGCCGTGACGAACAGACGTGACGAGCCTTCGCGCACCGCGGCAACGTTATCCGACAGGCAGACCACCATCTCGATGCCGGCGGCTTCGGCCGCCGCGGCTTCTTCCGCGGTGCCCGCAGTCACCTGGCTAAGTGGCTGCGGCGCGTTGCGCTGCGCGACGATCGACGCGACCGTAACGCTGCGATCGACATCGCGCCCGTTGTAATCAAGTATGCGCGGCATGCTTGCGACCACCGATCGCCGCGCGGCGCGAAATTGATTGCTGCATCTTTTGTTCCCCCAGGGTCAGTTTCTCAGTATCCGGCCGCCTGGCCGTCCTTGCGTGATTCGGAGGCGCCATAGTAAACGCCCTGCGCTGCATTCCACAGTATCGCCTGGTAACCGCCGTAGCTGATGCGACCGGTGCCGATGCGATGCCCCATTGCTGCCAGAGCCGCGCCAGCGTCCGCACCCAGGCTGCTCTCGAGATACACGGTACCACCGTCACTCATGACCTCGTCGGTCGGCTGCGAGGAGCCCGTGTGGCGCATGCGCGCCGCATCGCCGGCCTCCTGCAGGTTCATGTCAAAGTCGATCATGTTAACGAGTATCTGCACATGGCCTTGCGGCTGCATCGCACCGCCCATGACGCCAAAGCTCATCCACGGTTTGCCGTCTTTCATGACGAAGGCCGGGATGATGGTGTGAAACGGCCGCTTGCCGGGCGCGTAAACGTTCGCGTGTCCTTCCTTGAGGCTGAACAACTGGCCGCGATTTTGCAGCTGGAAGCCAAGCTCGGCCGGCGTCATGCCGGATCCGAGGTCACCATAGTTGGATTGGATCAACGACACCATGTTGCCGTCGCTGTCGGCAACGGTCAGGTATATCGTGTCACCACTTTCCAGCACGGCGTCACCGGCGGGGTAGGATGCCGCCGCTTTGCTCGCAGACATCAGCGCACGACGATTTGCGGCGTAGTCTTTCGACAGCAGCCGCGCAATCGGCGCATCGTAAAAATCCGGATCCGCATAAAATCGTGCGCGATCTTCATAGGCAAGCTTCTTCGCCTCGATGAGCGTGTGCAGGTACTGCACGCTGCCGAAACCCATGCTGCGAAGATCAAAACCTTCGAGAATATTCAGCATCTGCAGCGCGACCACACCTTGCCCGTTTGGCGGTAATTCATACACATCGTAGCCACGGTAGTTGGTCGACACCGGCCTTACCCATTCCGAAGTATGTGCGGCGAGGTCGCCGGCGGAGAGGAACCCGCCCTGCCGGGCCATGTAGGCATCGATTTTCCGGGCGATCTCACCCTTGTAGAACACGTCGCGACCACCCTTCGCGATCTGGCGATAGGTGTTGGCGAGATTCGGGTTCCTGAAGAGGTCGCCCTTTTTCGGCGCCGCGCCACCGGGCATGTAAAGCTCCCTGTTACCCGGATAGTCGAGACGCAGCGCGATATTCTCCTGCCAGAGACTGGCGATGAATTCAGAAATCGGCACTCCCTGCTCCGCGTAGGCAATCGCCGCTGCCAGCAGGTCCGCCATCGGCAGGCGGCCGTAGCGCCGGTGCAGTTCGAACCAGCCGTTCACCGCGCCGGGCACGCTCACAGGCAGTGGACCAAGATAGGGAATGCTCTCGATGCCGAGCTCGCGAAAATGTTGCAGCGTCAGGGACCGGGGTGAGCGGCCGGAGGCATTCAGTCCCGCAAGTTCGCCGGCGCTGGCGTCCCAGACGATGGCAAACAGGTCGCCACCAATGCCGCAGCCGGTTGGCTCCACCAGGCCGAGGATGGCATTTGCGGCAATGGCCGCGTCCACGGCACTGCCGCCCGATTTCAGGATATCGAGCGCGACCTGCGTTGCGAGTGGCTGGCTGGTCGCCGCCATGCCGTGCGTCGCGATGACTTCCGAGCGCGACGCATGCGGCCGACCTACCGGCCGGTCAAATCCCGGTACGTTGTTTTTCACAACTGCAACATGGATTGGCATCCGGGCATAGTCAAGGGCAGTAGGTGTTTCCCGCGATTGCACCCGATCCTCAGGAAACGATCATTCTGTAATCAGGCAGGCTGGTCCGGGCAGTTCGATCATCGAACCCGGTCCCCGGCTCACGAGTACACGACTATGCGTATCCTGATATTGGCAATCGTACTGACCTTGTCCGCTTGTAGTGACAGTGACTACTCCGGCAGCACGTATTGTTACAGCGACGGTCCGATCGTCTCGAATCTTGCGCTGGCACCAAACTCGGCGCTGGTCGGCGAAGGTGGCGGCACCATCCTTGGCAACGTGACGCTGCATTACAGAACGCGCGACGATGCAAAGATAATCGCATTTGAGTACCGCATCGAGGATGTCACCGGTTTGAAGACAGTCTACGGCGATTTTCGAAAGACACTGAAAAACTCCGGCGACTTCGGTTTTGCGATGCCAATAAGTACGGCGACGCCGGGAATGTATACCGTGCGGGTCCGGGCTGTTGACGAATGCATCGTCAATTCCAAATGGGCGGATGCACTGTTCGAGGTCATCGCAGCTGCACCGGTGGCCGGCAAGTCGGGCTATGCGACGGTCGCGCTGAATGGCTTTTTATATTTCGCGGGCGGCCTGGACGAAGACGGCCTGGTCCGCGATTCGTTATTGCAATACGACCCGGCCACGCAGCGGACGGAAACGCGGGCGCCGATGCCCGAAGGCCGCGAACTCGCCGCAGCCGCCGCGCATAATGGCATCATCTACGTGTTTGGCGGAATGGCCTACGGTTTCGCACAAAACTCTGTGTTCGCGTATGACACAGGCACCGATACCTGGACTGCTGTCGCGCCGATGTCGACGCCGATAGCCGGCGCCTATGCCGTCACCGTCGATGACATGATTTACGTCGATGGCGCCTATGGTTTGAGCCAATACGACCCGACGATTGACCAGTGGACCGACAACCAGGATGGCACCCATCATTAATCGCTAATGTGAAACCGGGTTGCCACCTTCGGGACGGTGCTATCTTTTCATCGCAACTCACAGCAAAATTCGGGCATGGCCTTGAGGAAGTCGCTGCTGGCGGGCATCTCGGTAACGGCACTGCTTGGCGCCGCCAAGTGCCCAGCCGAGCAGGAACTGTCGGCCGACACTCGCGACTGGCAGGGTATGCGACGTGATCTCTACTACCTGGTTGGCTGGCAGGTTGTCGCGACCGCAATCATCTATCACGCGCCATTCGAGTTCTCCAACTGGAGCGAAGAAGAAAAAGACAACCTCGGCTTCGATCAGTGGCGCGATAACGTGACGGATGTCGTTTGGGACGAGGATCACTGGGCGGTTAATTATTTGTTGCACCCGTACTGGGGTGCTGGCTATTACATTCGCGGGCGCGAACGCGGCTTCAGCCGCAAAGATTCCTTCTGGGTAGCAGTTCTGTATTCAACCATATACGAATTCGGCATCGAGTCCTTTCTTGAACAACCTTCGATCCAGGACGTTATTGTGACACCGGTTGCCGGGACCGCCGTCGGTATCTATTTCGAGAAAGCCAGGGATCGTATTCGCAGCCAAACGGAACCCTTGTCGTTTTCTGACAAGATGAAAATGGGGCTGACGGACCCGCTGGGCGCGTTGAACCGGAGCGTGGACCGTTTGCTCGGCCTCGACGAGGCACAGAGTTCGCAATTGACCGTCGGCTTACGACCGATTTTTTCCGTGCGGCTGCAAAGCGGTCTGCATCAGGGGAGGTCGCCGGGGAAAGTGGATCGCGACCTCGATGGGTTCCAGATTACCTTCAGCTATACCTGGTGATGCGGCTGGCCTGTCTCAATCACGCAAGATTGCCGGCAAGGGTCTCTGTGGCGGTAACGGCAGCGGCAGCGCATCGCGCGGCATCATCTCATCGCGCATCGCCGCATGGTAGACCAGTGTTGCGAGAAACGCCGCAGACACCTGCAAGTCCTCCGGCACCACGTGGTCGACGGTATCGACGTTGGAATGATGCGTGTGCGACCAGTAATCAAGTTGATCCTGCAGCAAGTCAAATGACGGCAGGCCGACGGCGTCGAACGATTCGTGATCCGTCTGAAAATCCTTGCGCGGCACCACCGTCGTGACGCCATGCTCGGCGAACGGTTTCACCAGGCTTTCGAATATTGCCAGTGCGCCCGGGATTCGCTGCGTCAGGATGCCGCGCGTCTTGCCCGAGCCCGTATCGATATTGAAGTAGGCAGAGAAGGAATCGTGTGCGGGTCTTAGCTGCATGCTGACCGGATCGCCGAGGTAACGGCTTACGTAGGCGCGCGAGCCATAGTGCCCATGTTCCTCCGCATCCCAGAGCCCCAGCCGCACAGTTCGGTCCAGCTTCACGTCGAGCGCTCGCAGGATACGCATCGCCTCCAGCACCACGGCACAACCCGTTGCGTTGTCGGTTGCACCCGTTCCGGTATGCCAGGAATCGAGGTGCGCCCCCATCATCACGATCTCGTTACTCTTGCGGTTACCGGGCAACTCGGCGATCACGTTCATGAGCTCCGCTTCATGTTCCGGAAATTCCGCATCCACATCCACACTGACAACAACCGGCACGCCGTGCTCGGTAAGGCGCACGAGGCGGTTGTAGTGCTCAGGCATGAGTTGCACGGCCGGTGGCGGCACCGGCGCTGACGTTTTATGCGATCCAAAATTTTCAGCGAATATCACGCCGCCGTTGCCTTCCGTATTGGTCATCAATACGGCGGCGACCTGCTCCTCTTTCAGGAATCGGATCAGCCGGTCCAGTAGCCTGGTCTCTCGTTCCGAAAAATCGTGCTCGATTTCTACCGGTATGAACTCATACGAAATCCATCGCTCTGCCTGGTCGGCCGGCTCGCGCAATAACGGCCACGCACGCGGGTCGTAATCCGGCGGCGCGCGCGGCGATTCCATATCCTTGAGGTCTGCATCACTCCAGCGCTGGATCTCGGGTTCTGACGGCAATACAAACGGGCGCTTGCCAGTCAACAGCACAATTTTGCCGGCGAGCTTGCCGCTGTGGCGCGCTTTGTAGGCTTCGATCTGTTGCGCGAGCCTGACGAGGTCGTAAATCCCCGGGTCATTTGGATCTTCCCAGAGCGGCGCGTAGACAACAGCTGCGGTAACCACACCATCGGTTCCCGCGCTCCAGGCCAGCGGCACGCCATTCAATGTCGTCACTTCCGGCTCCAGCATCTGTACCGCCACTCGCGACCAGGCCCAGCTGCGGCCGAATACGCCGGCCTGTTCGAGTTGCGCGTTGGCAATGCCGGATTTTTGCAGTTCCTCAACAGCCCAGCGCGCAGCGCGCTGGTAATCCGGGGATGCCGCGAGGCGCGCGCCGTTTTCGTCGGCGAGGTAGTGCATGTAGTGCATTACCTGCGAATGATTAAAAGCCTGGTCCTTGATGCGCGCGACCATATCGAGATCGACTTCCTCTGCTGCAGCCGGCAGCGCACCCGTGAACGCGATCAGAAATAAAGTCTTCGCAAGGAATTTCATGTTTTCGCTCCGGGAATCAGGTCCGCCATTGCGCATGAAGCAGCGCGTGCAGGACAGGCACGCGGGTTTCGGCAAAGTGCGGCTGGATGTACATGGGGTTCAGTTGCTCACCGTAACTCGGCCAGTTCTGCAAGCTTCGCGCGGATATGCTCGTGAAAACGCCACAACTCGTATTCCTGCGGCACCAGCACGCCGTCCGCGTGTGCCCGGCTGCGCAGGCCGCGCTGGTTTCGTTCGCAGACGTCACCATCCTGCTCGATAACCAGTCTTGCCAGTTCACAAATCCGTTCGAGATCGGACGCGCCAATCTCGGTGCCTGCGGGTAACAACCAGTCGACCACCAGCTCGATGCTTTCCGGGCCGGTCGGCACGATGCGCACGCTGCGCACGTAGTCCGGATGGGCGACGACGTACATGCTGCCGGTGATGGATGTAAACACGACGCCGGCGGCAATTTCCGCATCACTGAGCCCTTTGATAACCGGCAGCGATGTCTGGCCATCACGGGTCCAGGTCCTGACACCGTCGCCCACCCGACCAACACCGGTATCGCCCTCGAATTGCGGCTGCCAGCCTGGCAGGTCAACCGGATCGAATACCCCCTGCCTGTACACCGGCATGACCCTGCATAATTCCGGGTGAATCTTCGGGCAGTGGTAACACTCGCTGTAGTTCTCCCAGAAAATTTTCCAGTTGCACGCGACCGTCATTTTTTCCTGGCGCACACTGCGCATGTTCACCAATGGCCAGCTTTTCAGGTTCTCGGCCTCTTCCGCAAGATACGATTTCAGCCCGGTTGCCGGTGTTGCGGACAGGTTCAGAAATATGAATCCGCCCCAGCTGTCCGCATGCACCGGGTACAGCGCATAGTCCTGCAGCTCGAAATCATCCGTCTCGAGTCGTCGCGGCGTTGCGATCAGCTCGCCTTGCAGCGAATAGGTCCAGGCGTGATACGGGCAGATAATGCGGCCGTTACGAAATTGCCCGGCATCGTCGCGGCAGAGTTCCGAACCGCGGTGGCGGCAGGTATTGTGAAAAGCGACGATGCGATCGTCGCTCACGCGCGTCACGATGATCTTCTGCTTGCCAATCGTGGTAACAAACCAGGCGCCATCGCGAGCCAGCGACTCCAGCCGGCCGACGCAAATCCAGTCGCGGTACCAGATCGCATCCAGTTCGCGCTCATATTGTTGCGGCTCGTAATACCAACTTGCCGGCAACGTCTTTTTGACCTCTGTCAGGGTACGCATGAATGATCTCGCCGGTGGATCTTGCATGCTAGCAAAATCATTGCCGCCGATCAGCGGCGCCATTGCCGGCCCAGGCAACTGGGTTACACTAGCCGCGCGGCAATTGACGGAGCCTGTTGTGGGCAAACCAGGTAACACCGGCTTTAAACGGCTGTTTAACGCGACCTTGTTTTCATGGCAGGGTTACTCCGCCGCCTGGAAAAACGAGGCGGCCTTTCGACAGGAGCTGGCGCTGGTCGTGGTGCTTGCGCCGCTGGCCATCTGGCTCGGGCAAACCGCACTCGAACGCGCGGTACTGATCGGCTGCCTTATGATCGTGCTGATTGTGGAGTTACTGAATTCCGCGATTGAAGCCGCCATCGACCGGCATGGCAACGAACAAAATGAATTGTCTGGCCGTGCCAAGGACCTCGGGTCCGCGGCGGTGCTCACGAGCCTGGTGCTGGTGGCAGTCGTCTGGGCGCTGATCGCTGCAGACCGGTTCCTTGGCGCCGGCCCGTAAGGCCTTGCGATGCCTGCCAAGATTTTTTGCATCGGTTTTCACAAGACGGGCACCACCAGTCTTCAGGTGGCATTGCAAAAGCTCGGCTATCGCGTGAAAGGCTCCTTCGGCACCAGGGACCCTGATATCGCCAGCAAGGTTCACGAACTGGCCTACGCGATGGTCGATGAGTTTGACGCCTTCGAAGACAGTCCCTGGCCAATACTCTATCGCGAGCTCGACCAACGCTTTCCGGGCAGTAAATTCATCCTCACGCGACGGCCCACGGCAAGCTGGATCCAGAGCATGGTTAAGGATTTTGCGACCACGGAGTCACCGATGCGACGCTGGATCTACGGCGAGAACGCGGGCTGCCCGGCCGGCAACGAAGACATTTATATTGAGCGCTACGAACGCCACAACCGCGAAGTTCTGCAGTACTTCGCTGCGCGATCCGGTGACCTGTTGATCATTGACCTGCCGAATGACGACGGCTGGTCACGCCTCTGCCCATTCCTGGGCCATCCGGTTCCGAACGAACCTTTCCCGCACGCCAACAAGGCAAGCTGGTCCCGCAAACTCAAGAACTGGTTCAAGACCTGGCGGCGCTCAGCACCTTAGCCGGCGAGTGCGGCGGTAGCTCGCGACCTTGCGCAATGCATTGATACGCTGCGACAGCCGGGACCAGAAGAATACTTTCTCCGGGTAGCGGCTCCTGGAATAGTCCGGCTCGACCCCGTCCAGCATCTTTTCCCAGTCGGCCGAAGTCTCGTAGCCGCAGGCGATCAGGTCAGGAGTGAGCGATCCGTGCGTCAGTTGCTGCGCCTTGATTCTTGGCAGGTTTGTTTTCCACTTGCCAACACTGCTCGGCGCAATCGGCCGCACCTCGTTCATCGCAAGTTTCGATTTTTCCGATACCACCGCATGCTTGTGGTACTCGGAAAAATCATGCAGTTTTTGCAGCCACGGAAACCTTGTGGCGATTTTTTCCTGCGCCGCATCCGGACGACTGACAAAATCTTCGTAGCGGATCTGCAGGAAGCGCGGGTGGTCCGCAATCTCGCGCGCATAGCTTTGCAGCTCGCGCCAGAGCCGAATGTTCGAGTAATACATACCCTTGTCCTTGCCGTGCCGGCTGACGATGACATCGCGCGGGTCACGCAACAGGTAAATAACGTAGAGTTCCGGGTCATCGATCACCGCCGGCATGTACATCGTGTCCTTCGGGCGCTTCGTGATGACAATCTGGCCTGCTTTGGCCTTCACCAGGTTGAAGCGCAGCTCGTGATCGTAGTGCTTGTCGACCTTGAAGCAGGTGACCATGACCTCGTGCAACAGCGTCGTGCCACTGCGTGGCGAACAGGCGACGATGTGCAGGTGCTTGAACATGGCGCGACTCTATGCAACCGGCCCGGCCACGGCCTGCAGCACGTCATCCAGCGTCGACAACATCAGCTCTGCCTCGGCACTTTTGATCACCATCGGCGGGCGCAGCTTGAGAATATTGTTGTCCGGGCCGATCACACCGGTCAGCACACCGCGCAGGCGCAGCTCGTTGACGACCTTGCCGGCAAGCGCAGCGTCCGGAGTACGCGCCGCACGGTCAGCAACGAATTCCACCGCGATGAACAGGCCGTTGCCACGCACGTCGCCGATCACCTCATGCCGGTCTGCCAGGGATTGCAGCCCCGCCACAAGCTGCTCGCCGACATCGAGCGCGTTCTGTTGCAGGTTCTCACTCTCGATCACATCGAGCACCGCCAGTGCCGCGGCACAGGACACCGGGTTGCCGCCAAAGGTATTGAAATAGTGGTCGTGACGGCTGAAGGTGCGCGTCAGTTCGGCGCGCGTGACCAGCGCCGCGATCGGATGGCCGTTGCCCATGGGCTTGCCCATGGTGACGATATCCGGTTCCACCGCGTCGGCCTCGTAACCCCAGAAATTCCGGCCGGTGCGGCCGAAACCCGGCTGCACTTCGTCGGCGACAAACAAGCCGCCCGCTGCTTGAACGATATCCGCGACCCGCCTGAGATACCCCGGGGGTGGCCGGACCACGCCGCCGCTGGAAATAATAGTGTCCATGACCAGCGCGGCCGGCTTGAAGCCACGCTCTTTCAATGTGTCCACGGCCTCCTGCACATGCGCGGCATAACGCGCAGCCGCATCGGCGTCACGGTAAAGCCCGCGATAGCAGTCGGGCGTCGGCACGGTCACGACCCAGGCTGGCCGCTCGCTGGCCGGGCAACTTTCCGTGCTGATTTCGTGAATTGCCCTGGTATTGCCGTGATACGCGAAGTCAGTGACGATCAGGCCCTCGCCTCCAGTGACCTTGCGCGCGATGCGCAGTGCCAGTTCGTTCGCCTCGCTGCCCGTGCAACAGAACATCGCGGTATCAAGCGCGGGGGAAAACTTCGCGGTCAGGCGCTCGGCATAGTCGAGGACGTTTTCATGCAGGTAGCGCGTATGGGTATTCAGCACCGCCGCCTGCTTGCAAATGGCTTTGACGACGTGCGGGTGGCAGTGGCCAACGTGCGGCACGTTGTTGTACATATCGAGATACTTTCGGCCATCCGCGTCGTATAGCCAGACGCCTTCGCCGCGCACGATGTGCACGGGCTCGGCATAAAACAGACTGTAGGCTGCGCCGAGTAATTTTTTGCGGCGTGCCAGAAGCTCGACATTTGTCATGACGTTGACCCTGAGGACCTGAGTCTATAAAAGGTGTGCTCTATGCTAACGGTCTACAGCAACGACCACCAACTCCATCGCGGCGGCCTGGAATTATCCGGCGGCGAGCTGGTGCCCTGCTTCGAATGCCCGGAACGTGCCGACCTCGTGCTCGCTGCGGTGCACGATGCCGGGCTCGGCGACATCGTCGAGCCGCGCGACTTCGGCCTCGACCCCCTGCTTCGTGTGCACGACGCCCGTTTCTTACAATTCCTGCAGGAAGCCTGGGATCTCTGGAGCGCGGCGGGCCGCAGCGGCAGCGCCCTGGCCTACAGCTGGGCGATACGCGACATGCAGGCGCAGGAACCCGAGCACGTCGATGGCAAGCTCGGCTACTTCTCCTTCGACGCCACCTCGCCGATTGGCAGCGGTACCTGGCGGGCGGCGAAAACGTCCGCAAACACAGCGCTGAGCGGCGCAGCCGCGCTGCTGGACGGCGACGCTTGCGTTTTTTCACTGTGCCGCCCGCCCGGGCACCATGCAGCGCGCGACTATTTTGGTGGCTACTGCTACCTGAACAACGTTGCCATCGCCGCACAGTACCTGCGCGACCAGCGTGCCGCCAAAGTGGCGATACTCGATGTCGATTATCATCACGGCAACGGCACGCAATCGATTTTCTATGACCGCGACGACGTGCTGTTTGTGTCCATCCACGGCGACCCGGACCAGGAGTTCCCGTTTTTCCTTGGCCGGCGTTCCGAGACCGGTAGCGGCGCAGGCCGCGGTTACAACGTCAACTTGCCGTTGCGCTGGCACAGCAGTTCGCAGGAGTGGTTCGCGGCACTGGACCAGGCGACGGCCATCGTTGCCGATTTCGCGCCGGACTATTTATTGGTCTCGCTCGGCGTGGACACTTATATAGAAGATCCCATTTCAAAGTTTCGATTGCTGCATGAGGACTATCTGATCATGGGCGCGAAGATCGCGGCACTCGGGCTGCCGATGCAGTTCGTGCTCGAGGGTGGCTATGCGGTCGGCGATATCGGCGTCAACGTCGCCAACGTGCTGCGCGCCGCCAGTCGGGACAGCGCTCAGCGATGATGGCGGATCTCAGGATTGCAGGCTGGTGGGCTGGAATCGCACTGGCTGTCAGTATCGCATTCTTCGCGGGCTACGCAGCCGACTGGCTCGGCGCCTCACTGCTGGGCTTCGAAACCAGCCCGATCAGCGCCATCATGATGGCAATTGTCATCGGCATGATTCTGGCCAACACGCTGCGGCTGCCGCCGACATTGCGGCCGGGGCTGGACTTCTGTGCATCCGCGATATTGCGTATCGGCATCATGCTGCTCGGCATTCGCCTCAGCCTGTTCAGTGCCGGGCAGTTCACGCTGGTCGCATTGCCGTTCGTCATCACCGCGATTGCCGTCGGGCTTTTCACCGTTGGCCTGCTGGGCCGCCGCATGGGCCTGTCGAAGCAGCTCAGCGGACTGATCGCCGTCGGCACCAGTATTTGCGGTTGCACGGCGATCGTTGCGGTGGCGCCATTGATCGAAGCTGACGAGTCTGAAGTCAGTTACGCCATCGCCTGCATTACCGTGTTTGGACTCGCGGCCATGTTTGGCTACCCGCTGCTGGCGCACTATGCTTTCGCAAGCAATCCGGCGCTCGCCGGACTGTTCCTCGGCACGTCCATTCACGAAACCGCGCAGGTCGCCGGCGCCGGCATGATGTACGAGGCGCAGTACAACGCACCGGTTGCGCTCGAGCTTGCAACAGTGACCAAGCTGGTGCGCAACCTCAGCATGATCGCGGTGATTCCGCTGATCGGCTTCCTGTACGGTTCCAAACGCGGCAGCAGCGCTTCCGGCAGGATCGATTACCTCGCCATGATCCCGTGGTTCATCGTCGGTTTCGCGCTGATGTCGGCGCTGCGCACCATCGGCGACAGCAGTGACCGACCCCTCGGCTTCCTGCAACCGGATCAGTGGCACCAGCTCGTGGCGGTATTGCGTAACCTTGCCGAGTACTGCCTGCTGATCGCCATGGCGGCGGTCGGGCTCACCTCGATGTTTGCCGGGCTGCGCCGCATCGGCCTGCGGCCATTTGTGCTCGGCCTGTTCGCGGCACTGCTGGTCGGCGGCGTGAGCTTCACAATGATCACACTGTTTGCCCCGCGCCTCATGGCAATGGCAGGCTAAGCGACATGCCACTGGTTGCCCACAACGATCTGCCGACCTTCGGGGTACTGCGCGAGCGCGGCGAAGTCGTGCTGTCGCTCGATCGCGCGCGTGCCCAGGATATCCGCGAGCTGCATATCGGCTTCCTGAATATGATGCCGGATGCCGCGCTGACTGCCACCGAGAGACAGTTCATCCGGCTCGTGGGCAGCAGCAATCCGATCGCGCAGTTTTATGTCTATCCGTTTTCCATTCCGGAACTGAAGCGCGGCGCGGAGGCCGAAGACCACATTCGCAAGTATTATTTCGAGTTCGAGCAACTGGCGGCGAGCGGGCTCGATGCACTGATCATTACCGGCGCGAATGTGATCAACCCGTCGCTCGACCAGGAAGCGTTCTGGGATCCGCTCATCGACATCGTGCACTGGGCCAGTAGCAATGTTGCATCCATCTTCTGCTCCTGCCTTGCCACGCATGCGCTGGTGAAACACTTCCATGGCCTCAACCGGCAACACCGTGAGCAAAAACTATGGGGGGTTTACGAACACACGCTGACCCAGCGCAGGCACCCGCTGCTGCGCGACGTCAATACGCGCTTCTTTGCACCGCATTCGCGGTATAACGATGTGTCGCGCGCACAATTCGAGTCAGCCGGCCTGCACGTACTGGCGGAGAGCGCTGCGGTCGGCGTGCACCTTGCCGTGAGCCCGGACCAGTTTCGTGTAGTGTATTTCCAGGGGCATCCGGAGTACTCGGCGATCAGCCTCATGAAAGAATGCAAGCGCGAGGTCAATCGCTATATCACGGGTGAGCGCGCCAGGCCGCCACGCGTACCGGAAAATTACTTCACACCCGAGGGCGAGAAGATCGCGAGCGCATACATTAATGAAGTGATCCGCGCCGTGGCCAATCGTGTGCCGGCGCCGGAATTTCCCGAAACTGAACTCGCAAAGTATGCCGACAACACCTGGGGCGACACCGGCAAGGCCATCGTCAATAACTGGCTGGGCCTGGTCTATCAACTGACCAACCTCAATCGACATGAACAGTTCATGCCCGGCGTGAACCCGGACGACCCGCTCGGACTCAAAGCCGACACCTAGCCGCTGCGCGCTCCCGCCACAGGGCCGTTGCATGTATGATTCGCGGTCTCCGAGACCGCACAAGGGACCACCAACATGGGCTTCAGAACCCGGCAAATTCACGCAGGCGTTACCCCGGATCCACAAACCGGTTCGATCCTGACACCGATCTACCAGACCACGACCTATGTACAACCGTCGGTCGACGAATACCTGAGCAAGGGTTTCACCTACTCGCGTTCCGGCAACCCGACCGTCAGGGCGCTCGAACTCAAGCTGGCCGACCTCGAGGGCGGCGTCGACTGCGCCTGTTTCGGCACCGGCATGAGCGCCATCCAGGCCGTGATGCTGGCATTCCTGAGTGCCGGCTCGCACGCCGTCATTTCCGACGTGGCCTACGGCGGTACCTATCGCCTCTGCACCAAGATCCTGAGCAAATTCGGCGTCGAATTTACCTTCGCCGATGGCTCGAAGCCGGACTCGGTCGCCGCGGCCGTGCGCAAGAACACGAAGCTGATTCTGACCGAAACGCCGGCCAACCCGACCATGAAGTGCACCGACATTGCGGCCGTTTCCAAGATCGCGAAAAAAGCCGGCGTCGTGCACGCGGTCGACAACACCTTCCTTACGCCGTACTACCAGTTGCCGTTCAAACTCGGTGCCGACATTTCGATTCACAGCACCACCAAGTACATGGACGGTCACAATGCGACGGTCGGCGGCGCGGTGATCAGCAACAACAAAGACCATGCCGCGGCGGTGCGCTTCATCCAGAACAGTACCGGCACGATCATGTCACCGCAGGTCGCCTGGCTGACGCTGCAGGGTTGCAAGACGCTGTCGATTCGCATGGACGCGCAGTCGGCGAGTGCGATGGCAATCGCGACCTATCTCGAAGCACACCCGAAGGTTGCGCAGGTCAGGTACCCGGGCCTCAAATCCTTCCCGCAGCATGAACTCTCGACGCGCCAGGCGTCGGGTTATGGCGCAATGTTCTGGTTCGAGGTCAAGGGCGGGCTCAAGGCCGGCAAGAAACTCATGGACAACATCAAGGTCTGGAGCCTTGCCGAGAACCTCGGCTCGGTCGAGTCTTTGATTACGCACCCGGTGACAATGACCCACGCCGACGTCGAAGCGGCAGAACGCGCGCGCGTCGGCATCATCGATGGCCTGGTGCGCGCCTCGGTCGGTCTCGAAGACACTGACGACCTCATCAATGCACTCGGGGCAGCGCTCGACCTGGTATAGACCGATGTCGGAGTTTCTCAAGTTTGACACGCTGAGCCTGCACGCCGGGCAAACGGTCGACCCGGTATACGGCGCACGTGCGGCGCCGATCTACCAGACGACGTCCTACGTTTTCCCAGACACCGACACGGCCTCGTCAATTTTTAATCTCGAGCGCGGCGGTCACGCTTACTCGCGCATCACCAATCCGACGGTCGGCGTGCTCGAGCAGCGTATTGCGGCACTCGAGGGCGGCTCGGCCGCGGTCTGCACGGCCTCCGGGATGGCGGCGACATTCTGCGCGATCACCGCGATCCTGGGCCAGGGCGATCACATCGTCGCCTCGACACAGATGTACGGCGGCAACATCAGCCTGATGAAAAACACGCTGCCACGTTTTGGCATCACCACGACGTTTTTCGACCCGACGGATATCGACGCCTGCCGCAATGCGATCCGGGACAACACCAGGCTGATTTACGGCGAGCTGATCGGCAACCCGGGTCTCGACATTCTCGACCTCGAGGCGATTGCGAACATCGGCGCCGAGCACCACATTCCGTTCATGGTCGATGCCACGTTCAATACGCCCTACCTCTGCCGTTGTCTCGACTATGGCGCCAACATGACGATTCATTCGGTGACCAAGTGGATGGGCGGCCATGGCAACGCCATCGGTGGTGTCGTGGTTGACGGCGGCAATTTCGACTGGGGCGCAAGCGACAAGTACCCGACGATTACCGCACCCTACGCGCCTTTCTCCGGCATCAATCTCTGGGAGGAGTTCGGGCCGAGCGCGTTTGCGACGCGCATCCGTGCCGAGGCCATGCGCGACATCGGGCCGTCAATGTCACCGATGAATGCTTTCCTGCTGCTGCAGGGAATTGAAACGCTGTCGCTGCGCATGGACCGGCATATGTCGAACACCGCCGCCATGCTCGAGTTCCTGCAAAACCACGAGCAGGTGTCGTGGGTCAACCACCCAAACCTGCCCGGGCACCGCAGTCACAGGCTCGCGCAGAAATACCTGCCCAAAGGCGCAGGCTCCATCATCAGTTTCGGCGTCAAGGGCGGGCGCGATGCCGGCAAGGCGTTTATCGAGAATGTCGAGCTGGCATCGCACCTCGCGAATGTCGGCGACGCGAAAACGCTGGTCATTCATCCCGCTACGACGACGCATTCGCGCATCGATGCCGGGGCGCTGCAGGCTGCCGGCATTACCGAAGACATGGTGCGGCTCTCGGTCGGGCTCGAGGATATCGCCGACATCAAGGCAGACTTTGAAACGGGCTTTCGCGCTGCGGCACGCCTCGCGAAGGGCTAGACGTGTATTTCGACGTCAAGGGCAAACGGGTATTTGCGACCACGGGTGGCAAGCCGTTTGATAATTCCAAGCCGGTCGTCATTTTCCTGGCCGGCAGCGGCGGCGACCATACGTTCTGGGGTTTGCACGCGCGCTTCTTCGCGTTTCGAAAATACTCGGTGCTCTGCCCGGACGCGCCGGGACACACCCACTCGGCTGGTCCCGCCCTCGGCTCGATCGAAGCGCTGGCAGACTGGCTCAACGAGGTAGTCACCGCACTCGATATCAAAGACCTCTCCATTGTCGCGCATTCGCAAGGCTGCCTCGTGGCGCTCGAATACGCATCGCGTTTTCCTCACAAGCTGCGCTCGATGTCACTGATCACCAGCGGGCTCGCCACACCAGTCAATGACTATTTGCTTAAGGCGGCAAACGACAACCCGGCGGCCGCGGTCGACATGATGATCTCCTGGGGCTTCGGCCCGGCGGGACACCTGCACCAGGGGCCGATTCCGGGCAACTCGATGGCCCGAGTGGGTTACACCACGATGTGGCGCAATTCGCCGCGGGCGCTCGCGGCCGACCTGCATGCCTGCAATGATTACCGTAACGGCAAGGCAGCCGCGGCCGCGGTGCAATGCCCCGTGCAGGTCATCATCGCCGGCAAGGACCGGATGGCGCCTGCGAAGGCTACCGCGACCCTGGTCGAGCATTTGCCCGATCCTGTCGTGGCGCGTATCTCTGAGAGCGGCCACATGCTGCCGCTCGAGGTGCCGGACCAGTGCCGGACGCTGCTGAAGGATTTCATTTTCTTGCATAACCCTGCCAGCCAGGCGTAGACCATGTACGAAATCAACAAGGCCGCGGTTATTGGTGCGGGCACGATGGGGCTCGGCATCGCCGGCCAGCTTGCCAATGCCGGCGTCGACGTGGTGCTGCTCGACATTCCAGCGGCTGGCGACAATCGCAATGCGATTGCAGAACGCGCGCTGCAGCGCCTGCTCGATCCGCAGCAACCGGGCCTGTTGCACGCCGACTGCATCGAGCGAATTCGTATCGGCAACATCGACGACGATATGCACTTGCTGCGTGACGCGGACTGGATCGCCGAAGCCGTGGTCGAACGCCTCGACGTCAAACAAGCGCTGTACCAACGCATCGATGCGGTGCGCAAACCCGGCTCGATTGTGTCCTCGAATACATCGACGATCCCGATTTCGCTGTTGGTCGCAAACATGCCAGAAGCGTTTCGCAGCGAGTTCGCAATCACGCATTTCTTCAACCCGGTGCGTTTCATGCGCCTGCTCGAGATCGTGCGCGGCGAAGCGACGCGTGCCGAGGTTATGCATTGTCTTGAAAAATTCGGCGATGAGCGGCTCGGCAAGGGCATTGTCATCTGCAAGGACACGCCGGGTTTTCTCGGCAATCGCGTCGGCGTGTTCGCCATCCAGACCGCACTGCATGCAGCCTTTCGCATGGGCCTCCGCCCCGAGGAGGCGGACGCCATTTTCGGCCGGCCCATGGGCATTCCGAAGACCGGCGTCTTCGGTCTCTATGACCTGATCGGCATCGACCTGATGCGCGATGTCGTAAAGAGCCTGGTCTCGATACTGCCAGCGAACGACGCGTTTCATGCGGTCGCCGCGGAGATCCCGGTGATGACGCGCATGATCGAGGCGGGCCTGGTTGGCAACAAGGGTGGCAAAGGCGGCTTTTACCAGCCGGCCGACCCTGCGAATGGCGTCCGCCGCAAGACGCTCGATTTCAACACGCTCTCTTATGTGGGAGCGGCCCATGTCGTGGGAAACCCCCATGCAGGCGACAACTATGCCTGGGAGATCCTCGCCAACACCCTCAGCTACGCCGCATCCCTCGTTCCCGAGGTGAACGAATCGCTGGTCGCCATCGACGATGCCATGAAACTTGGCTACAACTGGCTGCAGGGCCCGCACGAAATGATCGACGCCATCGGCGTCGACAATTTCATTGCGCGGCTCGAAAAGGACGGTCGCGATGTGCCCGCCTTTGTACGCACTGCGGCGGGAAAGTCGTTTTACCGCGTGCACAACGGCAGACTGCAATACCTGCTTGCGGACGGGCGCTATCGCAACCTCGAACGCGCCGCAGGTGTGATCCGCTTTTCGGAGCAGCGCCGGACGCTGACGGCGCTCGAGGAGAATGAAGCGGCGAGTTATTTCGACCTCGGCGATGGCCTTGGCCTGATCGAGTTTCACAGCAAGGCAAATGCGCTCGGGCCCGGCTCAATCGAGCTGATTGCGGCCGCCGTCGCGCATGCCAGCGACAATATGACTGCGCTCCTCATTCACAACGACGCGCAGCACTTTTCCTGCGGCGCTGACCTGCAGAGCATTCTCGACTTTATCGCAAGCCAGGACCTCGACGGCCTGGACCGTTTTCTCGATCACTATCAGCAAACCATGCTGGCGCTGAAGTACGCGCCGATCCCGGTCGTGGCGGCGCCCTCGGGGCTGTCCGTGGGCGGCGGTTTCGAGGTGCTGCTGCACACCGACAAGGTGGTCTATCACGCCAATTCGGTGACCGGCCTGGTCGAGTCGCTGGTCGGCGTGGTGCCGGGCGGCGGCGGCGTCAAGGAAATGCTGTATCGCTGGTCGGGGCAGCATGGCGATGTGACCAGGGGCGCGTGGAGCGCATTCATGAACATCGGCTACGGCAAGACAGCGCGCTCGCCGCTCGAGGCCGAACCGCTGGCAATGTTCCGCAGCGGCGTCGATCTTTACATCATGAACCGTGATCGACTGCTTGCGACTGCCCGTCGCGAGGCATTGGCGATGGCCGGCGCGTACCGCGCGCAACGGCGTGGCCCGCTTGCCATGCCCGGGCGCGAGGTCTATGCGGAAATGATCGCGTGGCTGAAAAAGGCCCGCGCCAGGGGGCAGCTGACGCCGCATGACGTCACCACGGGAACCCAGATTGCCATGATCGTGACCGGCGGCGACATTGCCGCGGGAACCGAGCTATCGGAAAATGACATCCTCGCACTCGAGCGCAGGGCTTTCGGCATTCTCGGAGCGACGCGGCTGACGCGCGCCCGAATCGAGTTCATGCTTGAGCACGGTACACCGCTGAGAAACTAAGGCCGCCATGATTTACAACGCACCCATAAAGGACATGCTGTTCCTGCTGAAGGAATGTTTTGGCCTCGACACGCTTCGCGCATTGCCTGGCAACGAGGAACTCGATGCCGACTTGCTGGAGGCGGTGCTTGAGGAGGCCGGCAAGTTCTGCAGCACGGAATTGCTCGCGATCAACCAGGGCGGCGACCAGCACGGCGCCGTGCATGCCGACGGCAAGGTCACGACACCGCCAGGCTTCAAGGAAGCGTACGCGAAGTTCATCGGCAACGGCTGGACCGGCATCGACGCCAATCCCGAGCATGGCGGCCAGGGCCTGCCAAAGATGCTGCATGTGTTGATTGATGAAATGCTCGGCGCCACCAACCTTGCCTTCAAGCTGTACGCGGAACTCAGCCGCGGCGCCTATCACCTGCTCGAGAACACGGCATGCGCAGAAATTCGCGCACGCTACCTGCCGAATATGGTTGCCGGCACCTGGTCCGGCACCATGTGCCTCACCGAACCGCACTGCGGCACCGATCTTGGTTTATTGACGACCAAGGCCGTACCCGCGGGCGACGGCAGCTACAAGATCAGCGGCTCGAAAATTTTCATTACCTCCGGCGACCATGATCTCACCGAGAATATCCTGCACCTCGTGATCGCACGCATCGCAGGCGCGCCACCGGGAACGCGGGGCATCAGCCTGTTCCTGGTGCCGAAGATCCTGGTCAACGACGACGGATCGCTCGGCGAACGCAATGCCGTGGTGACCGCATCCATCGAGCACAAGATGGGGATACGGGGCTCCGCCACCTGTGCCCTGAATTTCGAGGATGCGACCGGCTACCTGATCGGTGAGGAAAATCGCGGCATGGCGGCGATGTTCAGGATGATGAACATCGAGCGCCTGACTGTGGGCATGCAGGGGCTTGGCTTTGCGGAAATTGCCTACCAGAACGCCCTCGCCTATGCGCTGGACCGGCAGCAGAGCAAAGCGCCGGCGCCGCGCCCGGATGCGGGCAAGGCGGCCGACCCGATCATTTACCAGCCAGAGGTGAAGCGCCAGCTACTGACGATGCGTGCGCAGATCGAAGGTGCGCGTGCGCTGGCTGTGTACACGGCGATGCACGCCGACATCATGGAAAAGTCCGCCGACCCAGAGGCCGCTGCCGATGCAAAGAACACGGTTGCATTGCTGACGCCGGTCATCAAGTCGTTTTTTACCGACCTCGGCATGAGCAGCACGCTGTCGGCGCAGCAAATCTATGGCGGCCACGGCTATATCCGCGAACACGGCATGGAACAACTCGTGCGTGATTGTCGCATTACGCCGATTTACGAGGGCACCAACGAGGTGCAGGCACTCGACCTCGTGTCGCGCAAGCTCACCGGCGACACCGGCGAGCTGGCTGATCGTTTCTTTGCCGAGTGCCTGGCCTTCGCGAAACAGAATGCAGACGCCGCCACTGCTACTGCCATGCAGCACTTGATCGAGGCGACCGCCTGGTTACGTGAGCGGCACGAAGCAGATGATGCGGCCGTGCGTGGCGCGGCCGTGCAATACTTGCGCCTGTTCGCGCTCGCAATCATTGGCTGCATGTGGACCAGAACAGTCGCTGCAGCGAACGGCAAACAAGGCGCGTTCTACACCACCAAGCGCAAGCTCGCGCGCTTTTACCGCGACCGGATACTGCCCGAAACGGCGTCGCTGCTCGCGACCATAACCGGCGGAGGCGCCGCGGTGGCCGACTTCGCCGTCGCCGATTTCAGCAACTAGCCTGCACAACGGAAGGAAGCAGGCTATGATTCGGTCAGTTGCACACGTGGCGTTAGTGGTTCGAGACTACGATGAGGCCATCGATTTCTTTACCACCAAATTGAACTTCAGGGTTGTCGAAGACGTTTTTCAGGCCGCCCAGAATAAGAGATGGGTCGTTGTAGCGCCGTCCGGACCCGCCGGGACGACGCTAGTGCTGGCTCGAGCAGAAAACAAAATTCAAGAAGCGTTCATCGGTAACCAGTGCGGAGGCAGAGTGTTTCTATTCCTCAGCACAGATGATTTCTGGCGCGACTACGATGAGATGACGACTCGTGGAGTCGCATTTGTTCGGGAGCCGAAGACCGAGGACTATGGCAAAGTGGCGGTGTTCGAGGATTTGTACGGAAACCTGTGGGATCTCATCGAATACGTAGCCGAACATCCGTCCGGGCAGTCTGCGGCAGACTGAGAGCTACTGACCTGTCGCGCAGCCCATGGCATCATCGTGCGTTTCATGCGCCGCCGAAAACAACCTGGCCCCGTCCCGCTCCGCGAGTAACGCGCCAATTTCCGCTCCCAGCAGCAAGTCGTCGTGTGCGCCAAAAAATTGAGCACGCCGCCGACCTTCTGCGTCAATGAGTACAAGGGTCGGCGTTCCTCGCATCTGGTAGGCTTGCATGGTCAATGGAATGTTGCCTCCGGCAGGATCAGGCAAGTCGACGCCTACCGGAAAGCGGATCTGATACTCGGCCAGGAAGACTTCCAGCGCATCTGGCGTCATAACATGATGATGCTCAAAAACCGTATGTAGCCCCACAACTGCCAGGTCACGCCGCTCGAAAAGCTGTTCCATTCGTAGCGCAAGGGGAATCGATCTTGCCACGCAGCCAGGGCAAAGCATCTGAAATGCGATCAGGACCACGACCCGACCCTTGAGGTCGTCAAGGGTCAGGTCTTTCGCCGAATTAAGCCAGCATGACGTCCTAAGCGCTGGTGCCGGCCTAATCGCGATACTTCGAGAAAACATAGTTGTCTTCTTTGGCGCCCTGGTGGCACGCAAAGCACGACGCGCCGCCATCATTTACGGCACGTTCGACCGTGCTGTTGCCAGCGAAGGCCTCGAACCCCCAGCCGCCGGTCGCGGCAAATCGCTCGGCATCGTATTCCATGACGCCGATGAACTTACGTTCGCCTTCCTGCGTAGCCCCGCCGCCAGGCACCTGGCTCAGGAGGTCAAATACCAGGACGGCACCATCTTCGTATGTATTGCTCCTAAGTCCGGCGAGCGCTGAGTCGTTTGCATAAACGTGGTGAATGCCTTCAAACGGATCGGCCAGACCGTGATCCGGGTGAATGACCATGGACTTGACATGGGTCCATGAGCGATAACCCTCGGGATAGGCGACCGAATGTGTAGTCATGGCGACGGCCAACAACGGCACAGACACGAAAATCGTGCCAAGCAATGCAAGTCTTTTCATAGGTAATCCCTTCTGTTATAAAGTAGCGAGTCGATACTATATAGCAAAGATGCGCTCGTCAAACTCGTTTCGAGTCCATACAATCTACGCATGAGTAACGTCCTGCAGCTGATACAACGGCTGGCTGTCGTGGCACAGGCGGAGAGTCGACAACTCGCTGGAATCGCCGGATTGCAGCCAGTTCACTTAGACGTATTGCGGTACCTCGCGCGCTGTAACCGGTACAGCAACACGCCGGCGGCGATCGGCCGGTTTCTCCGCTCTACCAAGGGAACGGTGTCGCAGAGCGTTAAAGTCCTGGAGCGGGAGAAGCTCATCAGCAAGCTATCGGACGCCAAGGATGGCCGAGTCATACGACTGCGACTTCTGCAAAGGGGTGCGGACCTGCTTAAGCGCGTCGACGAGGAGTCGGCTATCCAGGCAGCCGTTGAAGAAGTTGCAAGCGATGAGCGCCTGCCGCTGGAAAACAGCCTGACTGCGTTGCTTCGCCGTGCGCAGCGGCTGAACGGCTCGAGGTCCTTTGGTGTATGCAGCACCTGCCGTTTTTTTAACCGTCTTGAAGATGGCAGCTTTCAGTGTGGAATAACCCATGAACCTCTAACTGTCGACGATTCCATGCGAATCTGCGTAGAGCATGAGAACGAAGTTCTCAATGCTTAGATGGGCTTTAAACCCTGGTGGCAAACGATTCTAAGAACCTCGTCGTGTCACAGCTTTGAATAGTTCGTCAGCCTTACCGCTCGCAACGACTGACGTGACCGACTTTTTCGCCCTGATGCTGCACCGCCTAAAGGTAGTGATTGACGCAATGGACGAGCCTGCTATAGGGCTTTGTGTGAGCCAGTTCACACCAGTAATGACCGCCACCGATTACATTTGCGGCATCCCCTGCGGAGACCATCAGTCATGACCAAGTCGATTCCCGGTAGTCTCGCCATCACATTGATGCTGTTTTTAAGCACTGCCACGCTGGCCGGCGAGGTTGGCATAAGCGTCGTCTTCACGGACGCTGAAGCCTCGATCATCCGCGCCTGGTACAACGACCATACATCGCCACAAGGTGGCAACGACAAGAAGTCCAAAGGGCTGCCGCCCGGCATCGCCAAGAATCTGCAGCGTGGCAAGACCTTGCCGCCCGGCATCGCAAAACAGGCATTGCCGGTCGGGTTAATTGACCGGCTGCCGCCGCCGCCGCATGGCTATGAGCGCGTCGTCCTGTCCGGAAAGGTGCTGCTGGTCGAAGTAGCGACGCAGCTGATTCACGATGTGCTGGAGGATGCAATCCTCGGCCGGTGACGCGCTGCCCGTTTCGCCATGCCCGCTGCTGCTAGGACTTCCCCAGACCCCAGATTCCGGTGCCCTTCGCGGAAATGTAAAGAAACACGAATGCGTAGAGTGCAGCCGCATCACCACTATTCAGGATGGGCAGGTTGCCTCGCGGAAAATGGCCGACCCAGTAAGCTGCAGCGCCCATACCCGCACACAGGAATGCAACCGGAGACGTGAATAATCCGAGCATCACCAGTGCTCCGCCGATCAGTTCGACGGGCGCTGCGATCCACTGTATGTGCCATGGCCTTGCGGCCTCCTCCATGTTCATGAATTTCACTGCACCGTGGCAGAGAAACATGAACCCGGTGGTAATGCGCATCAGTGCATATGTTTGATTCTCGTAGCTCTTCAGGAACGTAAGCATTTTTGTCTGCCCCTTTTGGATTTCTGGCGTGTACCGAGTTTCCGCATTCAGTTCCTGCGGGATTGTAGCAAACGACTTCAACCACGGCATCGAGTACTGCCCTGGTGGCGCCCGGCAGTAACGTCGCGTCAGTCAGGTTAGTAGTGGTTGGCTCCAAGCGTTCCTGAAACTGTTCGGTCAGGCGGTGGGCATTGCCAGTACTGCCGCACACGCCGTTACGGTCCAATATGAGACGGTCGGCGACCAAACATCAGCCGGCTCGTCACGATTTGCTTGCCCGGCCCGAAAAATCCCCTAGACTTGACCGACTTGAAAATAATCTGGCCGTTAACTCAGCCAGTCGCGACCTGAATCAACGGAGACGCAAATGCGCAAGTTTTTGATCGAACGCCACATCCCAGGTGTAGCGAATATGAGTATTTCGGATTTGCGGGTTGTCGCAAAAAAATCGCTTGGCGTATTGGCCAGCCTTGGCGTCGAGATCCAGTGGGTGGAAAGCTATGTTTCCGGCGACAAGATCTACTGCATTTACCTGGCTTCAGACGAAGAATTGATTCGCGAACATAGCCGCCTGACCGGAATTCCCGCCAATTCGATCACCGAAGTCGCCGCAGTCATCGATCCCACGATTGCCTTTTCAGTCTCCTGATTAGCGTTGGCGTAGCGGCGCAGACGCTTGTGAGTGCCTGGCTGACCGAATTCGTTGTTAATACGGTGGCGGGAATTGTCGGCGTGTTTGTGGGCGTATGGTTTGCATTAGTTGTCGACCGCAAACGAGAAGCGCGGCTTGAATCACGACGCGAACAAGAACGAGCGCAACAATTCGACCGGGCCAGGCACACGATTTTGGGAAGCGTCGTCAAGAATACGAGCGAAGCCAGCCGCTTGCGACGTCGCATCGATAAGAAGAAACCGGTCGAATTAGTGCATACCAATCTGGAAATCGCGGTATGGACCGCGGTTCAATCACAATTCATGGAGGCATGTCACGACATCGATGAACGCGTCAGGTTTGCGCAGTTTTTCGACGGCGTGCGCGGTCTGCAGGCATATTTCGAATTTCATCGTGATTTGCAGCTTTCGATTGCCGGAGCGATTGATAATGACGACCCAGAGTTGGCCAAGATTCTTCACGATGCCGATCAGAGGCTGAGAGACCTTTCCGACGAACAACGATTAAATGGCGTACTCCTGATTACGGATTTCGGCGAGCCCGTACACCAACGCTTGCTCGGCCTCAAGACAGCCACTGCCGAAGATACGTACTCGATTTAATGGTCAATACAACGCGTGAACAGGCGCTAATTCGCTGCCTTGTTGCCGCTGCGAATTTCCGCTTTCAGCGCTTCCGGAATCGCGACAAACGACTTGAACCAGGGCGCCTCGCAGACTTTCAAACCACGCTCGCCGGCCGGCGTAAGCAGTGCAAACTGCGTGCCGATTTCGGTCAGCTCGACCGGCAGGTTCGCCCAGCCGATATTCTTTTTCAGGCGCGGTGAGAAACAGCAACGGCTGACGTGGCCGACTTTTACGCCCTTATGTTGCACTGCCCAGAGTGCGTCGTTGAAGTCTAATGCATCACCATCGATTTCGACGCCGACCAGCCGGCGTGGCGTACCTTCGGTACGAATTTTTTGCAGCGCCTCGCGGCCGATGAAATCGGCATCCCGATCCAGGTGCACAAACCGGCCCATGCCAACGGTCCAGGGGTTGTCGTCGGTGGTGATGTCGGAACGATAGGACAACAGGCCGCCCTCGATGCTGCGTATGGTGCTCGGCGAGGTCGGTGCGATGTTGTATTTCCTGCCCGCCTGCATGATGCGCTCCCAGAGCCGATCACCGAACTGGCTGTCGCGCAAATAGATCTCATAGCAGTGCTCACCGCTCCAGCCGGTGCGCGATACCACGAGCGGTATGTCATGCAGCGAGGTTTCGCGCAAATGGTAGTACTTGAGGTCGAGCGCCCAGTCGCCGAACAGCGCATACGCTACGTGTGGTGCCTTCGGCCCCTGCAGCTGCAGCGGCGATACGTCGGGCTCAACCACACTGACGTCGAGACCACGGCTGACCGCGACGCCTTTTACCCACCAGAGCACGTCGCCATCGCCCGGAGAAATCCAGTAGCGATTCTGCTCGATACGCAACAGTACTGCGTCGTTCACAATGCCACCCGCCTCGTCAGTCAGCAGTATGTACTGGCACTGGCCGACGCCACAGCCGGACATGTCCCGCGCCGAGAGGAACTCGACCAGCCGGTATGCATCGGGTCCCGCAATCTCGACCTGGCGCTGGCAGGAGACGTCCCACAGGGTCACGTCATTAACCAGGCTCCAGTAATCACGAACGTTATCGCCGTATGAGGTGGGCATGTAGGTATGGTTGTACACGGTAAACGCCTCGGCGCCGTAACGCAGCGTCGCAGCAAAGAATGGCGACTTGCGGACCCGTGGACCGATCGAGATTTGCAGCAGTTTAGCGGTGCTTGACATGGTGCGTGATACTCCAGGACGTGTGACAAAAAACGGTCGCAGTGTACAGAATTTCGGGTTTGCGTCCATCGCAGGCTAAACTTCGCCAGTGCGATTACTGACTTCGATACTGCTGCTCCTGCTTGCCGCCTGCGCGGTGCAGGATAACGCATCCCAACGCCGTCTCGTGACGCTCACCATCATAGGCACCAATGATGTGCATGGCACGCTGCTGCCCAAGGAGATGAATGGCGGTCTCGCCGCATTCTCCGGCTACGTCGCTGCGGTACGCGCGGCCCGTGCGGCGGATGGCGGTGCCGTGCTGCTCATCGATGCCGGCGACATGTGGCAGGGCAGCCTCGAATCCAATCTCGTCGAAGGCAGAACAGTGGTCGATATATACAATGCACTCGGCTATACCGCTGCCACGATTGGTAATCACGAGTTCGATTTCGGCCCTGTCGGCGCAGCGGCGATCCCGACTGGCAGCTCGGACGATCCGCGCGGTGCATTGCGACAACGCATCCGGGAGGCGACATTTCCGGTACTCAGCGCCAATATCGTTTACCGCGAGACCGGCGAACTTATTGACTGGGACAATGTATCGCCATCAGTCATGGTCGAAGCTGCCGGCATCAAGGTCGGCATCATTGGGCTGGTCACCGCCGATGCCTTCAAGGTCACAATTGCAGCCAACACCGTCGGGCTCGAGATTGCGCCGCTCGCCGACGCAATAGTGCGGGAAGCGACCAGCCTGCGCGAGCAAGGTGCCGATATCGTCATAGTGACCGCGCACGCCGGCAGCCGCTGCACGGAATTCGGCGACCCGCAGGACCTGTCGTCCTGTGATCCCGGCGGCGAAATCGTGCAGGTCGCGAATGCACTGCCTGCGGGCCTGGTTGACCACATCGTCGCCGGGCACGTACACCGCGGCATGGCGCACATCATCAACGGCATTGCAGTTACCTCGAGTTTCTCGAACACCTACGCATTCGATCGGGTGGATTTCAGCATCGATCAAGACAGCGGCCGGGTGATCGAGCGCAAGGTGTTTCCGCCGCAGGTCAACTGCCCCGCCATCGGCCGGGCCAGCGGCGAGTGCGCCTGGCTGGAGACCGACCCTGCCCTGGTGCGGCCGGCAAGCTACGAGGGCCGGCCCGTAGAACCAATGGCATCGGTCGAGGCGATTGTTGCCAGCGCAGCAGCACATGCGGCAGCGATCAAGGCCGAACCGCTGGGCGTGACCCTGACGAGCGCGATCGACCTCGAAGGCAACCCGGAATCACCGCTCGCCAACCTCTTTACCGATGCGGTACTCGCGGGCGTCGATGCGGACGTCGCCATACACAATGTGTCCGGTGGCATTCGCGCCATCCTGCCGGCCGGCGAACTGACCTATGGCAAGGTGTATGAAATTTCTCCCTTCGATAATCGCGTCGCGATCGTCGAGGTCAGCGGAGCCGGCCTGCGGCGTCTCATTGCCACTGAGGCGATGAAGCAAGGCAGGCGCGCCGGTTTCGCCGGCATGCGCGTGTTCATCGGCTGCGCGAACGGCACGCCCCAGGTCGAGATGGTGCTGAACAATGGCCACACAATTGCGGACGACGACCCGGTTCGCATCGTGTCCAATGACTTCCTGGTGACGCTTGGCGACGGAGTGCTGACGCCGGCAATGCCGCCGGGCGGCTTTCAGTATGCCGACGACCCGCGACTGACGCGCGACCTGCTGGTCGAGTGGTTCAGAAAGCGCGGCGGCAGCCTCAGCGCCGCGGATTTCAGCACCGAGGCCGAGCCGCGCTGGAATTTTACGGATTCATTCATAGCGCAATGCCAGCACGGGATTTGAGCGCGCGATTCGCACCGCATGCCCGGCCACTGTGCTGCCGGCCAGCAACACCGCGACCAGGCCTGACAGCAGCAGAATCGGCAGCGTCGACTCGATGCGTTCCGCGAAAAAATTGAGATAGACGTTCGAACCGAAGAAGGCGGCCGGCAAGGCGATCGCCAGCGCCCAGGCCACCGGCTTCGAAAACTGCCAGACCAGCAGCCGCGCGATTTGCGACGAACTTGCCCCCAGTACCTTGCGCACGCCGATTTCCTTCGTGCGTTGCGCCGCCATGAATGCGGCCAGTCCGAACAGACCGATCAGCGCCAGTGCCAGTGCAATCATCGCAAACCCCGCCAGCGCCAGGTTCATGTACTTGAGAATGTTGTAGACCTCGTTGAACACGTCGTCGAGAAACCGGCCCTGCATCGGGTACTCGGGAATAACGCGGTCCCAGACTTTCTCGACCTCGTCGATAACGCCCAGCATGTTGCCGCCCGTGATGCGAATCGAACCAAGCCTGAAGGCATCAGGCTGGTATCGAAACATCCATGGCTTCTCGGAATTGAACAGGCCTGTGATGTTCTGCGTCGGCACGACGCCAACGATCACAAATTCACGAACCGTGTTCTCCTCATCAAGATCGTAGAAGCGCTGATTGATGGCGTCCTGCGGTGACGCGATCCCGAGCCGCTCGAGCGCCAGCACGTTGACCAGCACATTCACGACCTCGGACGTTTCCCAGTCATATTCGTCATTCGCGATGTCGCGGCTCAGGTTCCGCCCTGCCAGCAACGGAATGTCGTAAGTCTCAAGGAATTCCGGCGACATGCGCATCAGGTGCATATTGAATGCACCCGCCTCGTCAGCCGGTTTTGCCGAGACCTTGTCCTGAGAATTACTCTGTTCGTACGGCACCTGCGACGACCAGCTCACGCTGTCAATGCCGGGCAGAGCTTCAAGCTCGATACGCAATGTTTCGAGCCGGTCCTGGATCGTTTCGACCCCGAGCCGATTCAGGTTATAAATTTCCGCGCGCGGGAAGATGTAGCTGGATTCCTGCACCTTTTCGTTTTGAACATAGACAATGGCAACCAGCGACAACATGAACGCCGATATTGCGAACTGCACGCCAATCATGACGGCGCGCACGTGCGTGCCCTTTTTGCCCTTGCGCGCCAGGTCGCGCAGTGCATCAATCGGGCTCGCACGCGTAATCAGCCAGGCCGGATACAGCCCGGCACAAAGCCCGACCAGCAATGTAGTGGCCACGAGCCACGGCAGGGTACGCAGGTAGTCGAGCGTCATGACCTTGTTCGCCATATTGTTAAACAACGGGATGATGACCTCGAGCGCCGCGATCGCGACCACCATCGCGATGCCGGCAATCAGCACGCTTTCCACCAGGAACTGGGCTAGCAGTTGACCCTGCCGGGCACCCATGGTCTTGCGCATACCGACTTCACGGCTTCGGCCCAGCGTTTGTGCAGTCGCGAGATTGGTGTAATTGACGCAGGCAACCACCAGCACCAGGAAGCTCAACAGCTGCACCACCAGCACAATCGGCATTCCCAGCGTGTCCCAGATCGCGAGGTTCGCGTGCGTCAGCGGGCTCGCGAATATCGACGTCACCACTTCCTTGGCTGAATCGGGTACCAGGCGCTCGTAGACGCTGTCCAGCTGGGCCTGCAGCCAGTCCGCGTCGAGTGCGGCCGGCAACAACACATAGGTCATGTTGCCCAGCGACAGGTTGTTGTAGTCGCCTGCAATATCCCAGTCGTTCATGCTGGCGTACGCGGCCATTGGTGCGAGCGCCTCGAACGGCACCGGCAGGACGGGCAACGAAGTGAAATGCGAGTTCCTCGGCAGATCGTCGAAAACGGCGGCAACCCGGAAATCAAATTCATTGTCGAGGGTCACGGTGCGTCCGACCACGTCGGTGCTGCCGAAGTACTTTTGTGCTGCGGTTGCCGAAAACACGATTCCCGAAGGATCGCCGAGAGCCCTGTTATCACCGTGGATAAAGTGCAGGTCGAAGATGCTCAGGAACTCCGGATCGGCGAATACGATGCCCTGGTAAAAGCTTTCCGCTTGCGACGCTACCAGGTACTCATCAGATATCGTCCGCGCGACCGCCTCGAGATCCGGCAGCTCGGCCTTTAAAATCGGTCCGATCGCCGCATGCACTGAATTCAGCGTGTCGATTCCGAGGTCGAGGTTTTTTGAGGCGACCGATCCGAGGGTATAGGTGCGGTCGCTGTTCGCGAAGAAAGCGTCGTGGGTGCGCTCATAGCTCACCAGCATGTTGCCGAAGATGTAGATCGTCAGGCCAATCGACAAGCCGATGATGTTGATGATCGCAAACATCTTGTTCTTGCGTACATTGCGCAGCGCGATCTTGATGTAATTCCAGAGCATATTTTTCTGCCTTGTGGTCCGTTATGGCGCCTAGGCGGCGCGCAACTTGTCGGTAACAACGTGGCCGTCGAACAGGTTCACCGTACGGCGCGCGTAGTCCGCATGTGCCGAGGAATGGGTCACCATAACAATGGTTGTGCCTTCCGCATTCAGAGATCGAAGCTGCTGCATAACTTCCTGTCCATGCACCGAGTCGAGGTTGCCGGTAGGCTCATCGGCCAAAATCAGTGGCTGGTCGCCGACCACCGCCCGCGCCACGGCAACTCGCTGCTGCTGCCCGCCCGACAGCTGGCCCGGCATATGCTTCGCGCGATGCCCTATGCCCATGCGGTCCATGACGCTGTCAACGCGCTTCTTGCGTTGCGCGGCCGGCATGTTGTGATACAGCAGGGCGAGCTCGATGTTTTCCGCGACGTTGAGCTCATCAATCAGATTGAAGCTCTGGAAGATGAAACCGATATTCTTCTTGCGGATCGCACTGCGCTTTGCCTCGTTGTATTTCGCGACGTTCTCGTCGAAAAAGAAATAGTCGCCGTCGCTCGGATCGTCAAGCAGGCCGACTATGTTGAGCAGGGTCGACTTGCCGCAACCTGATGGCCCCATGATGGCGACGAAGTCGCCCTGGTCGATTTCGAGATTTACGCCATTTAATGCGACAGTTTCGACCTCGTCGGTGCGATATACCTTGTACATGTTGTGCAACTTAAGCATGGGTCTTCCTCTAGTTAATGCTGAGCCGGTCCAGGCCGGCGTAGCTGGTGTAAGGCGAGGTCACTACTTTTTCGCCCGGCTCGATGCCATCGAGCACTTCAATAAAGTCCGTGTTACGCCGGCCGAGGCGCACGCTGCGCTTCACGGCCTCGGTGCCCTCCGCCGAGACAACGAATACCCAGTTACCGCCGGTCTCCTGGTAGAACGAACCGTTAGGAATCAGTACTGCATCCGAGTTGTCACCGAGTGTCAGCCGCAGCTGTAACGTCTGACCGCGGCGCAGCCCGACAGGCGCGTCGGCAAAGCTCATGTCAACCTGGAACTGGCCGTTATTGACCTGCGGATAGATCTTGGATATGGCCAGGTCGAGGTCGCGCCCGTTGTGTTGCGCAACAGCCAGCTGGCCGATGTCGACGCGGCCAAGATAGTACTCATCGATACTGACGTTGAGCTTGTAGCCCTCCGGATCATCGATCTGGCCGAGACGCCCGCCCGGCGCGATCGACTGGCCGACTTCGATATTGAGGCCGGAAAGTTTTCCAGCGACCGGCGCGCGCACATTCAGGCCGTCGAGATTCTCACGTGCGAAAACCAGTCCTGCCTGCAGCTGCTCGCCGGCATCGCGCAGCTGTTGCAATTGCTGTGTCTGCATGCGCGCGTCGGTCAGCTGGCTTTCGAGCGTCACATCGCGACGATTCTGGTAATAGGTCAATTCGTCGTCGAGTTCATCAATGGTCGACTTTGAAACCAGGCTGCGCGACGCGAGATCACGCTGGCGTTCGATGGCGCGGTTCAGGCGCACGATCTGGTAGTCGATTTCAACCAGGTTGCGCTTGTGTGAGAGGCGATTTTGCTCGAGCTGTAACTCGATCGTGCGCAGGTTGTTGAGCTGTTCGGTCACGGCGGCTTCGCGTCCCAGGACTTCGAGCTGCAGGTTGGTATTGGAGAGGATCGCTATCGGTTCGCCTGCCGCGACCACTGCGCCATCCTCGACCAGCACCCGTTCGACCCTGCCGCCTTCGATGGCGTCGAGATAGACGGTGCTGCTGGGGACCAGGCGACCGCGCAGCGGCACGAAGTCCTCGAAAATACCGACCGTGGCGGTGGACACGACGATGCGCTGCGCATTGACAGTCAGGCTGCGACCGCCCAGCAGCGTGTCGACCAGCCACCAGGCGAATGCAGCC